>FTGQ01000081.1_pt1 | contig 75476 bp, 67 predicted proteins | sample 1640761 | NCBI WGS metagenome assembly FTGQ01 (sample SAMEA3914789, study PRJEB12502) | metagenome | biome: forest; material: soil | place: Canada | collected 2011-07-03 | depth 0.3 m
ACGAATTCATCCGACGGATAGCCGGAAACCGAGAGCGCGGCGGTAACAGCCGACGCGCCAGGGATCGGCACGATAGCCTTCTCGCCGCAGCGCTCGCGCACCATGCTGACGATGCGCTCGCCCGGGTCCGATATGCCCGGCGTGCCGGCGTCCGTCACGAGAGCGATAGTCTGGCCTCCTTCGACCATCGCGACGACTTTTTCAAACTGCGATTCAGTAGAACGGGCATGGAGCGGAAAGAGCGGTGTCGAGATTTTGTTCCGCTCTAAGAGCTTCTTGGTGACGCGAGTGTCTTCAGCGACGACACGGTCCGCATCGCGCAAGGTCTCAAGCGCCCGGAGCGTGATGTCTTTCAAGTTCCCTATGGGGGTCGCGACTACGTAGAGGATTCCCGGCTCGGCCATAGCCTCATACAATACACTACCGAGCATTCCGACCTCTACGGCCGTAGCGCTATCAGAACCATGGTTTGTTTTGATTGGCGAACCCTGCGAGCATGCGCTCAAGAGCGCGCGGATCCTCGAGCGAAAAGCGGTACCACTCCCGCCGACCCTTCTTATCGGTCAGCTGCACCTGGGCGTCGCGCGATCCGGGTACCGGCTTGAAATTCAGATCGTTGCGACGCTGAAACGTCTTCGCCTCCCATACGTTCGGCCTTACCAAAGCGAGAGCCCGCTCAACCTCGCGGGTGAAACGCACGCTGTCGCCGATATGCTCATCCGCACGGGACAGGCCAGTAATGTGGGCGCGGTGCCGGTCACGTAGGTCGGTACTGACCTTTCGGGCCCTATCAGTGAGTTCTTGGGCGACATCTCTCGGAAGCTCTGGCGCGTTCGCCCGATAAACTGCGAGATTCTTTATGATGGCGTTCGCGACATCGTGCGCGATTTCCCGCTCCCGGTCTGACAACGGGACCGCGGCAGCGCCCCGGGCACGGTTGACGACCCCGGCATCTCCTTCACTGATGAGCTGACCGCGTACCTGCGTACCCACTTCATGGGGTCCATAGCGCGCAACTCTCTGGTAACCGAATCCAGGTACATGCACCTGCGGCTCTTCTCCATCCATCACGAATGGAACGATAAGGCGCAGTGATGCCGCGTGACCTCTGAGATCATCCGGAGCGCGATCCGCCCCGGCGGACTTGATGAAGGGCTGGGCGACGAATCCTCCTCGCCTATTATGCAATCTTTCGGCATAGTCTTTCGCCTGATCAAGCTCTTCTTTTCCGAAGATCTCGACGCCCTGGCCTCGGGCTCCGTCATGAGGCTTGATGACTATCTTTCCGCTTCTTCCAAAAAGATCCGGGTTCACGTCTTCTGGTTTCGTGACCGTCGGAATACGATTCTCTACAGGAACGAACGGGGGTTGACGCCTCTTGTCCTCGAGGATCGCACTGATCGAATCCGGATTAGAGTAGTACCAGCTTCCGGTACCGGAGTTCCAGTCCTTTGCCCGTGCTCTCAGTTCCTCACTGACGTGTTTTTCATCGAGATCCTGTATCCCGACCACGCCCGCACCTATGCCATTGCCGACCTCAAGAACGTAGAGCTGCCCATCGTCAGCGGAAAACGTGCCGTCAAGCGCTATCGAACCCTTCGGAAACGCGAGCTTCTTGCGCAGCTCGCCTTCATCATCAGGCAATCGAGGTATTTCAGGCGGGCGAAGTCGCGGATCGTCCTGGTACGACCGGTACTTGCCTTGTTCGTACACAGAGGGAGGCATCGAATATATTAAACATATATTATTACTTATGTCAAGTTCCTCTCCCCATTGCCGAGAAGAGAGGATGCCCGCGCATGCAGGCGCTACTCGAACGATCCCGGGAGCGGGAGCGTGCTTGATGCCGCCGCGGGAGGCGCGGACGGCGCTTCTGCGTAGAGGTTCTCTACAAAGGAGGCGAGATGCGCGACATCGGCATACGCATCGGACGAGCCGAGCACGATGATAGCGATCTCGCGCGGACTCCCGCTTATAGGAATGGTGAAGAGGCCGGCGTACGTTTCTGCCGCCGCAGTGGTTTTTCCGATCTTCCCTCCTCTGAAAGGCGCCGAGACACCCGGAACGATATTGAAATTCTCGAGGCCGGCGAAGGGAGTCTCGCCGCTATAGACGCCTTGCGGCGCCTTGCCGTCGGTGACGTTAAGGATGAACCCGCGATTATTCTTGAGATACGTGAGGAGCGTAAAGAGATCATGTGCCGTAGACACATCGCCAGAGTCAGCGCCAGAAGGATCGGTGAACGAGGTCGAAGAAAGGTTGATCGCCGCGGCTTTCGCGTTCATGAGCCGGATGAAATACGCGCGGCCTTCGGATGCGGCGAAGGTCTCCGCGGCCTGGTTCGACGATTCTTCGAGAAGCGGGAACATGAGGTCATATGCTGAGACTTTTTCTCCAGCATAGAGGCGCGGCTTCGACGTCGGTACCACCGCTTCGGACGGGACCGTAAGCGTCTTCTCGAGGTTCACGTACTCGGTGGTGACGAGCGCCGTCATGAGCTTCGTGATGGAAGCGATGGGGACCTGCGTATCAGCGCCAGAACTCGCGAGTACGGCGCCGGTATCGATGTCGGCGACCAGGTATTCTTTCGCGCTCAGTCCGGGAACGGAATACCGATAGTCGAACGGCGCGCTCGACGTCGCCATCTCATGCACGAGGACGGGCATGCCGACGGCCGCGAGCGCATACACGCGCGCGGCATCGTCAGTCGAAAGGCGGATGCAGCCGCCTGAGTATGACGTGGACACCGGTGTGCCATCAGGATAGGTGGGCCAGCCGTGTATGAAAAAGTTGCCATCGAAATCGAGGCTCCAAGGCATGTTCACGCCGCCGATGGTGGAGACATGGTTCTGTTCGCGCGAACCGATTGCGTAGAGCCCCGACGGCGTCTCCCACCACGAACCCGGCTTCCCTTTCGCAAGGATAGGAACGACAAGCGTGGGGGTGCCGTCCTGATACACCGTGAGCCGCATGGCGCCGAGATCGGCGTCTATGAAAGAGGTCTTTGCGCCAACGAGCGTGGTTTCGGTTTTCTGATAGAAGCCGGCATTTGAAAGCGCCGGCCACGCGCCGTATTGAAGCGACGTGGAGGTGCCTTCCGATAAGCCTTGAAGCAGGAGAAGCGGCGCGGCTTTTACCTGCGGTCCGTATCCGAAAAAGAACACCGCCTCGGTCAGAGCGGCAACAAGGATAAGCGCTACCAGGACCCAGGTGCGCCATCCGTGAGAACGCGCGTCCTCCTGCGGCTCAGGATGCTCAGTATCTTTTTCCTTCATAGTAGAGAGTATACCCTCATGAAACGAGGCGTTCGGCGACCTTGTAGATGTCGCCAGCACCCATAGTAATGATGAGAGTCCCGGGCGAGGAAAGTTCCCGTAAACGCGCTTCTACGGCATCGAGCGAATCGAAGGCTTCCGCATCGCGGCCAAGCGACTGCACGCGCGCGGCAAGCGCTTCTGCAGTGACGCCGGGGATAGGTTCCTCGCGCGCGGCGTAAATGGGAGCGATGAGCACACGGTCGGCCTTTGAAAGCGCATCTCTGAACTCATCCATGAGATCGCGCGTGCGCGTATAGAGATGCGGATGGAACGCGACAACGAGCGTCTTGCCTGGATACTTCTCCCGCGCTGCAGTGAGCGTAACAGCGATCGCCGTCGGATGATGCGCGTAATCGTCTATGACGATGGAGCCGCCGGGAGCTGCCCCTTTGATGTCGAAACGGCGCCAGGTTCCCGAAAAGCTTCCGAGCGATCTCAGGAGTGCCTCTTCGGAAACATCGGGATGCACTACGCGCGCGGCCGCAGCGGCCGCGCGCGCGTTGTCCTCATTGAATTCACCCGGCAATTTGAGCGCGCGCGCAGGCTCTTTCGTGTAGTCCAGAATGCGCGCTTTCGCACCCGCGAGTATGGACGCGATGTTCGGATTCGATGGGTTCGTGACGATGGCGCCATGCGCCGGAATCTTTTCGACGGCTTTCTTGAAAGAATCCTGAAGAGCGGCCAAGGAGGGGAAAAAATCGGTGTGATCCCATTCGAGATTCGTGATGATGAGCATCTCTGGCGAGAGTTCGAGCAGGTGATCGCGGTACTCGCAGGCTTCGACGACAAAGAGGTCCGAAGTGCCCGCAACATAGTTCGATCCGAAATCGCGGACGATGCTGCCGACGATCGTCGTCGGCGATTCGCCCATATCGATGAGCAGCTTCGCGAGCATCCCGGTCGTCGTGGTCTTTCCGTGCGTGCCGGAAACCGCTATCGTCCTCTTCCCTGCCGAAACCTCTCCCAGCGCTCTGAAATACGAAATCTGCCTGACGCTACGGCGCGCGGCCTCCGCGCGTTCAGGATTCTCGGCTGGCACGGCGTCTGAATATACGACGAGTGCGGCATCGGCAGGTACGTTCTCTGCATGCTGGCCGATGAGCACATGCACGCCTTTCTTCTCGAGAAGCTCGGTCGTCGGCGATGCTTCCCTATCGGAGCCCGTCACCGCATGCCCATCATGCGCATAGAACTGCGCGAGCGCGCTCATCCCTATCCCACCGATCCCGACCATGTGGATTTTCATATAGCAAAGAAATTATCCATGAGCCGCCAGCACTGCGCCTTCATCTGCGAGGCAAGCGCGTCCGCTTCACGGTGGAGCTTCTCTTCGTCGAGCGAGAAATCCTCGTTCGCCCACGAGCGGTCGGCGTGGGCGATCGCATGCAGCCGCTCCGGCGGGATCTCGACATGGAACTGCAGGCCATGCGCACTGCCGTACGAAAAGGCCTGGTGAGGCACGAGTACGGAGCGCGCGGTGTGCGTCGCGCCAGCGGGGATATCGAACGTGTCGCCATGCCACTGAAGAACTGTCAGAGGGAAATCCAACCCTCGGAAAAGCGGGCTTTCCTCCCCCTGCGGCGTGAGCTCTACCTCATAGTGCCCTATCTCTTTTGGGCCGGGATACACGCGTGCCCCGAGTGCCGCCGCGATCAGTTGGGCGCCGAGGCACAGGCCCAGAGTCGGCACGTTCTTTTCAAGGGCAGATCCGATCTCACGCATCTCGTCGGCTTTTGACGGAAATTCCTCATACGCTCCCATCGGGCCGCCGAGGATGACGAAGCCGTCGTACGCCGCGACGTCCGGCATGACGTAGGGCTTCCAGATCGGGATGACATCCACCGCCATGCCGTGCTCGTCGGCATACTGCCGGATGTAACTCGGACCTTCCCGGTCGACGTGCTGGATGATGAGGAGCTTCTTCACACCATTACTCACCTTTGGAGTTTATAACTTTTTCACGAGCTCCGTAAACTGGTCGCCGCGGTCGAACTCGTTCTTGAACGCGCCGAACGAGGCGAACGCCGGCGAGAAAAGGACGAGGTCGCCCGGCTCTGACGCATGCATCGCTGCCTCGAGCGCCTCTTCTAAGCGGTCATAGACCGGTAATGAGCCGAAAAGATCCGGGTGGGCATCGACCATTTTCTTGGTCCCGGAGCCCGAAAGAAGGATGACTTTCTTCGCATACACCGGAATGAACTTCGCCAGCTCTTCCATATCGAGCGACTTATCAGCACCTCCCATGATGAGTACGGCGCGCGAGCCCGGTATGGCGCGGAATGCGGCCAGCGTCGCCTCGGGGGTCGTCGAGGTCGTGTCGTTATAGATGGAGACGCCGTCCACTTCGCGAAGGAATTCGAGCCTGCCGGGCGCACCCGAAAAATCCGCGACGGCTTTTTCTATGACCTCCTCGTCTATGCCGAGCGCTCGCGCCGTTTCTATCGCGCACATCGCGTTCAGGAGATTGTGTACGCCGAGAAGCTTGATATGCCAGTGTTCGGGAAAATTTCCCGGGTCGGCGATAACCGCTTTCGCCGCGATGCGTCGGCCGTACCGTTGCTTGATCAGCTCGGCGACCTGCGTGCCGATGACGAGCGTATCGTCGGACTTCTGGTTGAGGAATATCTGCGCTTTGTCATCGAGATACCGATCCATGTCGCCCTTGTAATAATTCATGTGGTCGGTCATGAACGTGGTGAAGATCGCGATATCCGGGCTCATCTTCCCTTCGCCGAAGCCCTGTAACTGCCAGGAATCGAGCTCCATGAGCGCGATCGAATCTTTCGTCACTTCCGGAAGAAGCGCGAGCGTAGAGACGCCGCGCACGTTCCCGCCAAGCAGTACCCGCATGCCGGCGGCGCGCATGATGGCGTCCAAAAGGAGCGTCGTCGTGGATTTGCCGCGCGTTCCCGTCACACCGACCGAAGGGATGCCCGCTATCTCAAGGAACCATGAGGCGCTCATCTTTACGGAAATACCGTGTTTTTCTGCTTCCGCTATGAATGGTGAATCGAACGGGATACCTGCCGCTTTCAATATGAAATCCCGGTCGCGGAAATCGGCGAGATCATGACCGCCGAGGCGGAACGTGACGTTCGGAAAACCTTTCAGCGCTTCTACGGACGGCTGCAGATCTTCTTCGCTTTTGAGGTCGGTGATGAGGAGCTCAGCGCCATTCTCAGCGAGAAACTTCGCATCGCCTACGCCGCGCCCCAGAAGGCCTAAGCCCATGACGGTTATCTTCTTACCTTCGAAAACGCTCCGGTAGTCTGCCATCCCCGCATGATGCCAAAGAACTCGGGGCGCGTAAAAGGACTAGTGCATGGTCACGCCCGGACCGTAGGTGTCGGGGATGACCGTCGCCGCCTGCGCGCTCGAGGAGGAAGACACCCACCACCAGATGCCGCCGATGACGAGAAGGACGATGATGATGCCGATGATCCAGCCCCAGGTGTTGTTATTCATGACGAGAACTCGATTAGAGAGTTCACGATAGAACACATCCGATGAAGGAGTAATGAGAGAGCGGGCACGGGGAGTGCGAACTCTTCTCTATCTTTCGACGCACGCTTCCGAGACATGCGCCATTCTGGACTGAGTGGGCGTGAGAGGACTCGAACCTCCAACCCTTGCGGGATACGCTTCTGAGGCGTACGCGTATACCAATTCCGCCACACGCCCACTCAGGCCGGAAAAAGACACATAGCCCAGTTACGCCACGTGCCCGAGAAGACGACTATAGCAAATCTCCTCCCGTTTTGCCGCGGTTCATGCCGCGCTCATGCGCCTCCTTTACACTGGGCGCTTCAGCCATTAGAAGCTTTACATGCACGCATATGTCTACGGTCATTGAAAGAACGACGACGCCGGTCATCGAACGCGAGTCCGACTCGGCTGGCTGGGCGGTCGCTATCATAGTCCTTATCCTCGCCATCCTCGTGGCAGCGGTCGTGTGGGCGAATTATCATCGCGCAGCACCTGCGCCGGCTTCAGGAGGAACTAATATTAACGTAACGCTTCCGTCTACTTCAGGCGGCGGAACGTCAGGCGGCACCGGTGGAGGTACGTCAGGCGGAGCGCCTTCCGGCGGTACGACCGGCGGAACGTCGGGTACCGGCTACTAGTCTCGTTCGCGTCCCGTTTTTTCGAACAGCCCTTCCTCGTGAAGGGCTGTTGTGTGTCTGCGCAGATGGCAGCAGATACCGGAATTTTTTCAATGACCATTCGCCCGCATACTCCACGCCGATACGCGGCGTCCGACGTATCGAACGGGGGCTCACGATGCCGCCTCGATCTTCGATCCAAAGACCAGAGGCCCGAGCAGCTTTTTTCGTATTGAGCTCCTTGCCTACCTTCAGCGCTTTCGTGAGCCGCGCAGGCCCTGTGATTTCTTCGACAGCACGGACCAAGACTGCTGAAGGTTTCCCTGCCGGACCAGTCACGATATTGAGCATGTAATGCATGCCGTAGGTGAAATACACATACCAGCGGCCAGGCGCCCCGAACATGGGAGTATTGCGCGGCGTCTGTCCATGTCGCGCATGCGATGCCTGATCTTCCGGGCCGAGATACGCTTCCGTCTCGATGATCTTGTGCGCGAGCGTCTTCCCTTTCACCTTTCGCACCAGATATTTTCCGAGAAGCTCTTTCGCGACGATGCGTGCGTCACGATCGAAGAAAGCGGCACCGAGCACCATGCGGGCTATGCAGTCGCGACAACAGGGTCGGTCAGTGCGGTTTGTGCCTTGCTCTTGTTCATCCACTTTGAAAACATATCCGGATCCAATACGAAGAAGTGGACGCCGGCGCGGAATGAAGGATCAGATTCGTTCGCACGGGCGACGTCAGAAAAGACCTTTCGGTGTGCGTTTCCGAGCCTCATGCCGATACCCACTTTTGCCATCTTGAGAAGCCCTTGCGATTTCACCGCGTCCCACATCCCGCACGCTTGAAGCACCTCGAACATCTTAGGAAAGGTCGCCGGCCCGAAGACTCCTGCCTGGATAGGCACCTCTACGCCATCCTTCCGCAACTGCGAGATGAGATCGAGGGTTGCTCGAGAAGATGATGCGGCTTGCGTGATCACCCACGGATCGAGACCTTGTGCTTCGGCGACGGCGAGCTTCTCCTTCAACGCGCGGTCCAGCACATCTTTTGGGATCCCACGAGGGTGCGCCTCAGGGTGGGCGGCAAACCCGACTCCGGTGATGCCGTGATCCGGAAGGATGCCTGTCTTGAGCAGATCGCCGGCCGAACTGAATTGACCTTTCGGCACTTCGTCATCGCCTCCGATAAGAAGGACATTGCGTACTCCCTCATCACTCAACCGACTGAGATAGCCTTTTACTCCTTGTACGTTTTCAAAGCGACGTGCCGGGAGATGAACAACCAGCGAAGATGGCAGGCCGCCTTCTTCCTTAAACTTTCCTACTCGAGCCAGGACCTTATCCTGGTTTGAAGCCGGAACGTACGGCAGATATACCTTCCCTGAGGTGAGCTCCCGAGATATCGCTACAGCCTTCTTCGCCGGACCATAACCGGCTTCGATCGTCGTAGCGCCCCAAAGATCAGACGTCCTCCGTCTTTCCAAGAACATGATGGGGAGCACTATAATACGCGGCTATCAAGGAAAGCAAACGGACGGTAAGCGGCATGGCTCCGGCCCGCTCACGTAAACAAAAACAGCACGCGGGTGCTGTTTTTTTCGTGTGCGAGCACTAGGATTCGAACCTAGGACCTACCGCGTATCAGGCGGTTGCTCTACCAACTGAGCTATGCTCGCAGACGCTCTCGCGTAGCGAAAATACTAGCAAAAATAAGGATTTTAAACAATAATACTGCCATGGCGAAGAAACAGATAGTCACCATAGGCGCGGTCCAGAGCGCCGTCTCTAAGGACATGGACGCGAACCTGAAAAAGACACTCAAGATGGTCCGTACGGCCGCGAAGAAGGGCGCAAAGATCGTGAGCCTCCAGGAGCTCTACCGCACGGTCTACTTCCCGCAGTACCGGAAGAAAACATTCGAACACTACGCGGAGACCATCCCAGGAGAATCTACCGAATCGTTCTCCAAGCTCGCGAAAGAGCTCGGCATCGTCATCATCGTCCCCTTGTTCGAGAAAGCGAAGAACGGCCACTTCTATAACTCGGCTGTCGTCATAGACGAGCGCGGCAAGCTCCTCCCGACCTATCACAAGACGCACATCCCGCAGGACGAGAAGTTCTATGAGAAGGATTATTTCGAAGAAGGGCTCACGGGCTACCGCATCTACGAGACGAAGTTCGCCACCTTCGCCGTCCTCATCTGCTACGACCAGTGGTTCCCTGAAGCGGCGCGCATGGCGACCTTGGCCGGCGCCGATATCATCTTCTACCCGACCGCGATCGGCACCATCCGAGGATACAAATCGCCCGATGGCGACTGGCACGACGCATGGGAGACGGTGATGCGCGGACACGCCATCGCGAACGGCGTACACGTCGTCGCGGTGAACCGCGTCGGCCGCGAAGATAAGATGCGATTCTGGGGACAGTCGTTCGCCGCAGACTCTTTCGGCAAGATCCTGAAACGCACGAGTGGTACGAAGGAAGAAGTGATGATCGCGAAGCTCGATCTCTCGCACAACGCTCGCATTCGCGACGGATGGGGCTTCTTGAAGAACCGACGTCCCGATACCTATCAGTTTTACCCAAAGAAATAATGCCCTCTCCTACTCCCAAGGAACTTGGATTCCGCATGCCCGCGGAATGGGAAAAGCATTCCGCCATCTGGCTTTCGTGGCCTCACGACCCGGAATCATTCCCCTACCTTGAGGCAGCCGAGGAATCGTTCGTGCGCTTTATGTGTGAGATCTCGGAGACCGAGCATGTAGAACTGCAGGTCGTCGACGAAGATATGTGGCATCACGCCGAGGCGATGCTCCGCGACTTCGGCGCGGAAATGAACAACGTCAGTTTTCACATTGCCGACTACGCCGACATCTGGTTTAGGGATTACGGACCCATCTTTGTCGTGAACGATACGACCAAGGAGCTCGCCATGACGAAATGGGTATTCAACGCCTGGGGCAATAAGTACGACGCGCTTCTCAAAGATAACGAGGTGCCGTATGCGATGAACCAGAAGATGAAGCTCCGTATGTTCGAACCGGGCATTGTGCTCGAGGGCGGCTCGATAGACGTGAATGGCGCGGGAACGCTCATGACGAGCGAGCAGTGTCTGCTCAATAAGAATAGGAACCCGAAGTTTCGCCGCGAAGATATAGAGAAATATCTCAGCGATTACCTCGGTGTCTCTCATTTCATATGGCTGAAAGACGGCATCGAAGGAGACGATACCGACGGCCATATCGATGACATCGCGCGGTTCGTGAACGCGAGCACTGTTGTCGCCGCATATGAAGAGAACGAGAAGAGCCCTGATCACAAACCGCTTAAAGAGAACTGGGACATCTTGGAAAGCGCTATCGATCAGGATGGAGAGAAGTTGAACCTGCTGAAAGTCCCCATGCCTGGCAAAGTACGCGGGCATGACCGGCATCTTCCGGCGAGCTATACGAACTTTTATATTGGGAACGGTAAGGTCCTCGTTCCGATTTTCGGCGCGGCAAACGATGAGAAAGCGCTCGAGGTCATCCGTTCTGCATTCCCTGATCGCAAGGTAGTCGGCATCGACGCGCGCTATATCGTTTACGGCTTCGGCACCTTCCACTGCATGAGCCAGCAGCAGCCGTTCGTGTAAAATCCCTTTTTCAGCCTTTACGCGCGACGAAAAAAATCTTCGAGAGGGCAGCATCCATCCCGCGCTCCACGACCTGGAGATGCTCCGTATCGAAACCGCGATCTGTAAGGAAACCGAGAAGTTCGTGATTATCCTTGAATCTGTCACCTGAAAATAGGCTCTCGAGCCCGTAATCCGGTTTGTTATAGATGATGACCCGCCCGCCCGGTTTGATGAACCTTCCGAACCCTTCGATTACTTTGCCTGAATCGACATAGTTAAGGATCTCGGAAAAGAATACCGAGTCCGCCTGACGCGAATCCGCAGTGTCAGGCTTCAAGCCGAGAAAACCTTGAGAACGGATCAGGGCTTTCTTGTATGCGAGAGAATCCGGACGGTCGACAGCCTCCGCATCTACCCGCAGCTCTTGCCGGTCACGATGACGGTGATTCCCTCCTGCGACATCGACGGCGATGATCTTCCTGTCTTTCTTGTAGCGCAGCATCTGCGTGACAGGATAGGCACCGCTCCCTACGTCGATGAGCGTATTTCCTATTTTCCCTTCCGCATCCATCTGCCGCAGATGACGACCCATCATCCTATCTTTGTGTTCGGGACTATACACATGACCCCAGCGCTCATCCCATCTGGTATTTCCCTGGCCGCCCGTTATGGAGAGCGCGTATTGCAGACGATCCCGGTCTCTCTCGAGCGGGATCCGATCTTCGAGAAGGAACGGCGGATGATCATGCAGCTGTTGCTGAATGGCGGAAAGCCTCTCGAGAGCGGCCTCTCGTGCTTCCCCGGTCAGTACTGATTCGCGGCTGAATGCCATCGGGAGTACGATGACATAAATATTTAAAAAGTAAAATTCCGGGATCAGCGGAAAACGAGGAGGAGCGCGCCGACGTAGAGGATGACCAAGACCGCGAACGTCGCGAGGGTCTTGAGGAAGAATACGAACGCGGCCTTCTTCTCACCTTCGAAATAGAGCCGGAAGGGCTCGTAGGCGAACAGAAAGCCCATGGTTGCGGCAGAAAGTACGAAAAGCCCGATCATCCCTATCGGAAGGAGAGGCGTGTTGTCGAGGGTCTTGATGGAGGTAAAAGCGAACATGATGAACACGATGCCGACGATATAGAGCGCCGCGAGAAACGCATTAACAAAAGGGTTTTTCATAGTGCTTATCCTACTCTTCCCTAAGTTGTGGGGTTACGAAAAAACCGAGCTTCGAAGCCTATCGTCTTGTAGCAGAGGATAGGAAGATTATTTCAGTTTTCGAAATTCCCGGTTGATGCGGACAGCACGACAATATGACGCGTGGCCTACATACCAGCCGCAGCTCCAACAGGCACCTAATTTTTGTACGCCCTTTTGCATATCGTCATTATTATGCTTCTGGGACGCAAGTCAACGCTTCATTGACACGCTATCCTTGTGAGCTACCATGAGCGGAATCCTAAAATAGGCTTATGGCAAAACGAAAATTCGACAAACTCTCGCCCGCCCTGCGGAAATTTATCGAGCCTGATAACAACCAGGTGACATCCGGGACCGTGTCTCAATACGTCAAAAAAAGCCGCTCCCCGGTGTCGGCCTATGCCGAGCGGACGCTGAACCACACAAACGGCGGCGCGACGATGCAGGCCGCGCTTTGGCTCAAGGACCATCTCGCGCATGGCGGGAAGCTCGTCGTTACCTTGGCTGGCGCGCTCTCCTCGTTCCAGATCGGCGTCATGCTCGCCGAGCTCATCCGGCAGGACAAAGTGCATCTCATCTCCGCGACCGGCGCGAACCATGAGGAGTCGTACTACCGCTACGTCGCCCATTCGCACTACGCCTATATCCCCCGCTACACCGAGCTTACGCCCGAACAGGAGGCTGAGCTGCGCGACGCGGGCCTTCGCCGCATCACCGACACCTTTCTCCCTGAGGACGAGAGCGTCCGCATCATGGAGCCGCATCTCCTGAAGATGTGGAAGGAGGCCGAGAAGAACGGCGAGAGCTACTACCCTCACGAATATTTCCGCCGCCTCTACGCGGAAAAGCTCATTAAGCCGGACTCAAAGGCCAATCCTGATGACTCCTGGACGTATGCTGCGTACAAGAAGGACATCCCCATCATCGTCCCCGGTTTCGAGGATTCGACCATGGGCAACATCTTCGCGAGCTATACCTACGATGGCTCCCTTAAACGGACAGATGATACCGTCATCGACGGCTCGGTGATGAAGACCGGCCTCGACTACTTCCACCTCATGTACGAGTGGTATGCGAAAGAATCGAAGAAACACCCCATCGCCTTCCTCCAGCTCGGCGGCGGCATCGCGGCGGACTTCGTCATCTGCGCTGTGCCTTCGATGAAGCACGACCTCAAGCTCAAGAACATCCGTGACTGGGCAGGATTCATCGAGATCGGCTCATCCCCCATGTCCTACGGCTCTTACTCCGGCGCCGGCGGCAAGGAAAAGATCACCTGGGACAAGCTCTCCACGAAGAGCTACTACAACATCATCCAGTCCGACGTCACCGTCGCCTTCCCCTGGATCGCCGCCGTGCTGTTGGGTTTATAAGACGGCAGTATCGCGAGGCACTTTTTTTCTTCGAACGACAAGGATCGTTCCGGTAACCAGATTGGTAAGTGCCCAGGCAGCGGGATATAGAGCAGTCAATAAATTTATTTTTTCCAGAGCGACTATCGCTAGAGCGTGCCTAAACATGCTGACTTGATATAAAGCTAGCGTCTCGCTATAGGGATCTTTCCAGGATTTCCTAACCGTAGGTATTAAGCTTACGATTTCAGCGAATGTAATCAGGACAACGGAAAGAATAGGTTGTTTTACGATAAGCCATAGATACAGCGCTAAAAAGGAAAGGAGGAGGCAGAAGACATCAAATTTCGTGATGTCTTTCGTGCCTCTCCATACGCTCAATAGTAAAACGCAGGCGCACAGAAGGCTTATAACAAGCATCGGCCAAGAACCGACTCCTGCCCCTCCCAAAACCTGTAAAGCCCACGCTATGAACGCAGCGAGTGTAGCTGAAAGCCAGGTGAAAACATGGGGTTTGTTTTTCCCATTCAGGATGTCCCAAATATACGGAACATACCCCGCAAATGAGAGGAGGATGACTAAAAGAGCAACTAGCGCTCTAAAGCTCACAGATAAACTCTACCAGCCGAACTGCTTCCCGACGTCCTCGCTCGTTTCTCGTCTGCGTATGATCTTGATCTCGCCGTTCTGGCAGACGATCTTCGCTGGAGACGAGAGGAGGCAGTGGTGCGACGCGAGCGCGTCCTGATAGGCTCCCGTATCGTAGAAGACGACGTACTGCGAATCGCCGTTCTCGATGTCAGCAAGGCGCGGCATCGAGATGTCGCCGCCGCCGCCGGTGTACTTGTCGTCGGAATCGCATGAGGAACCGGCGAACCAGACCCGCTGGAGCTTGCGCGCTTTCATGTTGTTCGCAGGCGTCACGTGCCACTTTTGCTTGATCGCCCAGGTATCCAGGAGATCGTTCATGAAACTGCCGTCGATGATGTACCACTTGCGCTTCTCGCTGTCCTCGACATTCTTCTCGGTCAGCACCTTATAGATGGTGAGCTGGGCTGGCGCCGCGACGTAGCGGCCCCACTCCACGATGAGGTTCGGGTGCTTGAGGCCGACCTTGTCGCAGTAGTTCTTCGCCGTGCGGACGATGCGGTTGATGGCAGACTTTCCGGAATAGAACTTCCCCTTCTTCTCGTACGGCACGCCCGCGCCGCCGCCCATGTCGATGGTGTCGAGCCCCGGATTCTTCTCGCGCAGTTTTTCGTAAATCCAGAGCGCGCGCTTCAACGGCTCGATGAGGCCGTCGACCTTCTCGATCTGCGAAGAGATGTGGTAGTGCAGGACGGAGAGGTTCCTGATCTTGCCGAGCTTGAGTATCTCGTCTTCGGTGAAGCCGTAGCGGTTGTAGCGCTTGTCCCAATGCGACTGGACGCGCACTTTCATGTTGAGGCGGATGCCCGTCTCGCCCTTGAAGCTCTTGAAGCGCTCGAGCTCGTTATAGTCCTCGATGATGGGGATGACGGTGAGGCCCTTCGCCTTGAGCTCCTCGATGAGCGCGATGTAGGCCTCGGTCTTCGGGCCGTTGCAGATGACGCGGATCTTCGGATTGAAGCGCTGCTGTTCGAGCATGCGCTTCACGATCCAGAGCTCGTTTACCGAGGCGACGTCGAAGTGCCCGCCCTCGGAGACCACCGGGAGCACGAACTCCTTGTTCTGGTTCACCTTCATCGCGTAGTGGTAGAAGAACTTGCCGCGGTAGCCGTGGAGCTTTATGTACGCGTCGAAGATGTCGATGATGCTCCGGACGCGGTTCTCGAGTATGAACGGGAAAACGATCTCCAAGGGCGACCCGTACTTCCTGATGAGCTCATGGACGTTGTACTGGTAGTTCCCTTCCTTGACCATGAGGTCCCCGTCGGACGTCACGTCGAAGAATTCGGTATTGTATTCGGACTGGCCGAGCTTCCAGAAATGCTTGTAGTTCTTTTTCAATTCAGGGACGTGTGGTTACCGCCGGTTATTTTTCGCAAATGCGGATAGTGTATGGGAAATGGGGGGCGTGTCAACCTTTTGCGGCGTTTGCCGTGCATAACCCATCCATGCAAAACACGCCCCTTAGGGCGCGCCTGTCTTCCTGACCAGCTTCATCACGATCGAGCATCTCTTTCTTCTGTTCCGGATGTCCCCGTGTCGACGATCGGGGTGCCGTGCGATGTTTTAAGGCGTTACGCAGTTGCCTCTCGCGAAGCCTCTTGCGAGGCTTCGCGGATCGACTCACTCAGTCAACGGCCGAAGCCGAAGACGTTTCCATCATGGAATTGTTCCACGACCAGCTTCCGCTAGCCGTGCCTTGTTACAACTTACTCCCTGTCACCGAGCTTACCGTGGGCCGCGATGAACGCGGACGTCGGGCATTCCCGGCTCCCTTGAGTTGATGGGCGGTGAGTACAAAATTCGAGAACGTATTCACCGTAGTATGGCTGACCTACGATTACTAGCGATTCCAGCTTCATGGAGTCGGGTTGCAGACTCCAATCCGTACTGAGGACGCGTTTTGGGATTTGCTCCACCTCGCGGTATTGCCTCCTTTTGTCGCGCCCATTGTATCACGTGTGCAGCCCAGGGCATCAGAGGGACATGCTGATCTGGCGTCATCCCCTCCTTCCTCTCCCGCGAGGGAGCAGTCTCGCCTGACATGTAAAACAGGCAACGGGGGTTGCGTTCGTTTCCCCACTTAAGGGAACAGCTCAAGCCACGAACTGACGACGACCATGCATCACCTGCCTAGCACCCTCGAAGGCTGATTTCCTTTCGGAAACCGTGCAGCTAGGTTTCAAGCCCTGGTAAGGTTCTTCGCTTACCGACGAATTAAGCCACATGATCCACCGCTTGTGCGAATTCCCGTCTATTCCTTTGAGTTTTAGTCTTGCGACCGTACTACCCAGGCGGTTCCCTTAACGCGTTAGCTACGCCACGAAGAGGGTCGATACTCCTCATAGCTAGGGAACATTGTTTAGGGCGTGGACTACAAGGGTATCTAATCCTTTTCGCTCCCCACGCTTTCGTGCCTCAGTGTCAGGAATGTCCCAGTACGCTGCCTTCGCATTCGGTGTTCCCCTAGATATCAACGGATTTCACCCCTACACCTAGAGTTCCACGTACCTCTTACATCCTCGAGCGCTGCCGTTTCCCCCCGAGCTTCCGGGTTGAGCCCGGAAGATTTAAAGGAGGACTAACAACGCCACCTACGCACCCTTTACGCCCAGTAATTCCGGATAATGCTTGGGGCCTCTGTATTACCGCTCCTGCTGGCACAGAGTTAGGAGCCCCTTATTCATGAGGTACTGTCGAAATGTCATCCCTCATAAAAGGTGTTTACGTCCCGAAGGACTTCATCCACCACGCGGCGTCGCTCCGTCAGACTTGCGTCCATTGCGGAAGATTCTCGACTGCGGCCTCCCGTAGGAGTAAGGACCGTATCTCAGTTCCATCGGTGGGGGTCAGCCTCTCAGCTCCCCTAAACGTCATAGCCTTGGTGAGCCATTACCTCACCAACTAGCTGATATTACGCAGGCCGCTCCCGGAGCGATAAATCTTTACTCCTTAGAGACCATCGGGAATTGCGCCATCTTTCGATGGAATATGCCCGACTCCGGGGTACGTTCCTACGCGTTACTACCTCGTCTGCCGTGGGTCTAAACCCACTCGACTTGCATGCCTTATCCACGCCGCCAGCATTCATCCTGAGCTAGGATCAAACTCTCAGTTAAGATCTCATGCCTCCAATTGAAGGGCACGAGATCGACATACGGAACAGAAGAAAAAGAAGAAGATCTTTTCCGACTTTCCTATAGCTCCCCCGACGCTTGTGTCGGGGCCCGATCGCACTTCTTGCGTCGGGTTTGATTGTGATGATTACTTGGTTTGTTGCCGCTCCTCAGCGGCAACTATTCGGTTTTCAAGGAACTCGTCAAAAGAAAATGCCGAAGCTTTTTCTTCGCCTCGGCACCACAATGTTTCGACTATTCGCTAGGATCTAGTGAGTAGTTGTCATATTGAGGGTGCCAAAGACCCTTCTTTCGAAGGGTCTAGGTATACTACTCCCCTCCCAACCCCCCGTCAACCCTGCCCCTTTCTCGGAAAGGCACCCCACGGTATAGTGGTGAAAATCATGAAAAAAGCCTCAAATAAGGCCTCTAAAGGCGACGTAACGGTCATTTCGCTGGGCGGCTCCGTTATCATTCCCGACCTGCCCGATCCTGTCTTCGTTTCGGATTTTCTCGACATCATCAGGGAGCGCGTAAAGAAAGGCCGGCGCTTCGTCATCGTGACGGGCGGCGGCAAGACCTGCCGGAACTACCAGAACGCGCTCTCCGACATCCGCCCCATCACCGACGACGAGAACGACTGGATGGGCATCTACATCACCCGGGTGAACGCGGAATTCATGCGCCTCGCGCTCGGCTCGAAGTACGCTGAGGAGAAAGTCGCAGTCTCGTTCGGCAAGAAGCCCGTTTTCAAGAAGCCGGTCCTTTTCGCCGCAGGCGAAGAGCCAGGACACTCGACCGATTTTGACGCAGTCCTCCTTGCCGACATGTTCGGGGCGGCGCGCGTCGTGAACGTCTCGAACATCGACCACGTCTATACCAAGGACCCACGGACGAATCCGGATGCCGAAGCGCTCCCCTCTCTCAGCTGGAAAGACTATCTCGCGCTTCTGCCTAAGAAGTGGACACCGGGGTTCTCATCGCCCTTCGATGTCAAAGCTGCCGCACTCGCAAAGAAAGCGAAGCTCTCCGTTTCTATCGTGAACGGAAAATCACTGAACGACGTCGAGAAAGCCATCGACGGCATCCCCTTCCGCGGGAGCGTTATCAGTGGATAGTGACGATACGCTGGCGCATTACCTTCGTCTCGCCGAGACCGTAATCGTCCGGATCTCTCCGTAGCGTTTCCAGGGCGACGATCAGTCCGCCATCAGGACGAGTCCCGATCGTTCTCCTTCGCGTGAAAATCTGGATGCGTTGGCCGTTATCGTTGTCGCCGCGCATCCGTTCCATACGACCTGCTATTTTTTCTTCGGACTCTTCTCGGGCTTCGACTTCTGCGTCTTCTCCAAGGTCACGAGGAGCGGCGAACCGATGAATACCGAGGAGTAGGTGCCGGCGATGACGCCGATGAGGAGCGCAAGGACGAAGAGCTGGACCGAAGCCGGTCCGAGGATGAGGAGCGCGAGAAGGACGAGGACCACGGTGAGCGAGGTGTTCAACGAACGCGAGAGGGTCTGCTGGATGGACTTCCCTACCGTCTCTTCGAACGGCTCCTTGGCGTTATTGGACTCCTGGTTCTTCCTGAGGTTCTCGCGGACGCGATCGAAGACGACGATGGAATCATGGACCGAGAAGCCGAGGACCACGAGAACGGCCGTTACGAAGAGCGTATCAACCTCGACATTGAAGAAGTGCCCGAGGAGTGAGAAGGCCCCCACAGGGATGAGCACGTCGTGCGCAAGCGCGATGAGGACGACGAGCCCGTACTTCCACGAGGAGACCGGCTTCGAGACCTTGCGGAAGGCGAACATCACGAAAAGCGCGATGGCGACGAGGACGAGCGCGATGGCCCAGAGCGACTTCGAGGTGAGCTCCGTACCGATGGTAGGGCCAATGGAATCGTATGACTTCTGATCAAACTGCCACTGTCCGCTACCGGTGAGCGCGTTTTCGACGTTGTCGTATTGAGCGGGGGTAAGGAAGGGCGTGCGGATGATATAGCCCGAGAGGCCCGTGGGACGTACCGACGAGCCCTGGATGCCGGCGCCCTGAAGCACGCTCGAAACGTCATGCGCTGACGGGACCGTCGCGGATGTATACGAAATCTCGAGAAGCGAGCCGCCGGTGAAATCGATCCCGAACTTCAATCCCCAGACGAGGAGCGAGACTACCCCGATCGCGATGAGTGCGCCCGAGAAGCTGTAGAACCATTTCCTGTTTTTGACGATGAACATAGTGTTATTTCGTGAATCCGTGACCGAAGAGGAAGCGGACTATCTTCGAGTCTTTATCGGCGAAGCCCAGCGCGAGGAGGAAGGTGCGGGTCACCGTGACGGCCGTGAACATGGAAACGAGGACGCCGATGATGAAAACAAGCGCGAACCCTTTGATGACCGCAGTGCCGCCGAGCCAATAGAGGATGACGCCGGTGATGAGGGACGAGAGGTTGGAATCGCGGATCGAGGTCCATGCGCGATGGAAGCCTTCGCGGATCGCGTCGTTGAGCTTCTTCCCTGCCCTCAGCTCTTCTTTAGTGCGCTCGAAGATCAGGATGTTCGCGTCCACTGCCATACCTATGGAAAGGATGAACGCGGCAAGGCCGGCGGTCGTGAGCGTCACGGGGATGAGCTTGAAGATAGCCAGGTTGAGCGCGACATAGAGCGAAAGCGCGACGACGGCGACGAGACCAGGCAAGCGGTACCAGAGAAGGAGGAAGAGGCCGACGATGGCAAAACCCCAGAGACCTGCGACGACGCTCTGATTGAGAGCGGTCGCGCCAAGCGAAGGACCGATGGTTTCCGACGAGATAAGCGTGATGGGAACCGGAAGCGCGCCGAAGTTGAGGTTCCTCACGAGCTCCTTCGCGGTGTCCGGAGTGAAGTTGCCAGTGATGACCGCCTGACCGTCCGGTATCGCCTCCTGGATGACCGGATCCGATATCATCGTGTCATCGAGGAATATCGCAAGCGGCTTGCCGACATTGTCTCCCGTGATCTGTTTGAAAAGATTCGCGCCTTGCGAATTGAAGGTCAGCTGGATCATCGGTTGATTCGAGAGGGTGCCAGCGCGCCCCGATGAGAACTGCAACGTCGCATGGTCAAGGTATTCGCCGGTAAGAGCGGTGGGCGTGTATGTCGTTGAGCCGGTTTTCGCATCGGTCGATTCGAGACGGAAATCCAAGGTCGGCGTCGCGCCGATGGCGGCCACCGCTTGCTGCAGATTGGTAACGCCCGGAAGCTCGACGATGAGCCGCTGCTCGCCCTGTCCGACCACGCCTCCCCTATCAACCTGTACCAAGGGTTCCGATACGCCGAAGATGTTCACGCGCCGCTCTACGACATCGCGAAGGGAGGCCATGGCGTCATTCACGTCACCCGAGGCGACTTTTGACGTATCAGCGCTATAGACGAGGTGCGTGCCACCTGCGAGGTCGAGGCCGTAGCGGAAGGCGAACTTGCCGCCCGAGTGCTCGGAGGCAAAAACGAACCAGCCAATGAGAGCGCCTATCAAAAGGAGGGCAACCGCGAAAAACCTCATCCGGGCCATGTTGAGGGGTAGTATGCCAGAGAAACCAAGGAGTCGCTAGTGAGCCGAGAGGCCTTTCAAAGCGACTAGATTCGCGAATATCTCAACGACCGCGATGGGGCCGACGCCGCCGGGGACGGGGGTGAAAACGGATGCTTTCTCGACACATGCAGGGTCGGCATCGCCGACGACTTTGCCGGAAGATTCCGACGTGCCGCCGTCTATGATCACGACACCCTCTTTGACCATATCGGGCTTTAGGAGCGCAGGAACACCTGCGCCCGAGATTATGATGTCGGCCGTTTTCGTGGGCTCAAGGCTGTCTCCTTTTATAAGCGTCGTCACGGTCGCGCCGAGGCGCTCGAACAAGACCCCGGCCGGCCGGCCGACAAGCCTTCCGCCGCCGAGGAGGATCATGTTCTTGCCGCGGACGTCTACTCCTGATTCCTTGAGGATGTACCACATGGCTGCGGGAACGGGCGGGATCGCGGGAAACTGATTTTTCGCGAATGCGTCGAATGCTTCGTCGCCTAGAACGTCTACGTCTTTCATTTTCGCTACAGCGTTTTTCGCGGCGTCCACATCGATGCCGTCCGGAAGTGGGAGCTGAAGGATTATGCCATCGTGCTTCCCTGCCTCGCGGGTTGCCGCCATGATCTCATCGAGAGATGCAGTGCCTGGAAGGCGATATTCCTGGACCGCGATGTCGAGCGCTGCAGCGGCACGTTTCTTTATGCCGACATAGGACTGCGTGACGGAGCTTTCGGTCGCCATCACCACGCCTAACGAGAGCGGGCCGAACTTTTGGCGTTCGACCCTGACTTCTTCCCGGCGTTTCGCGGCTAGCGCGCGACCGTCAACGATCATGCCCGCATGATAACGCGAACGACCGCGCTTTTGTAGGGACACCTAGACGCCGAAAAGCAGTTTGAGCTCGGCGATGCCGTCTTCGAGAGCCACTTCCGGCGCCCAGCCGAGAAGCGCTTTTGCTTTCGAGATATCAGCCCGGGTATGTTTCGGTTCGAGCCGCGGCGCGATATGCGTCACGGGGCCGCCGATGAGCGCGGCGAGCTGGTTTATCGAGGTCTCTTCTCCCCTCCCGAGATTGATGACTTCGCCCTTCCCTACCGTATCGGATGTCGCCGCGAGCATGGTGCCGCGCACGATGTCGCGTATATGCGTGAAATCGCGGGTCTGCTCGCCATCGCCCGTGACCGTGAGCGCACCGCCTTCTTTCTTCTGTTTGAGGAACTTTCCGATCACAAGCGCGTAGGCGCCCTCTGGATCGAGTCGCGGACCGTACACGTTGAAATAGCGGACCGATACCGTCGGCAGGCTATAGACTTCGCTGAAAACCCGCGCATACAGCTCGCCGACGTGCTTCTGGAGCGCATAAGGCGAGAGCGGTTCCGGCGGCATGTCTTCCGTGAGCGGAAGCTTTTCCTGGTTCCCATAGGCGGAACTCGAAGCCGCATAGACGACGCGCTTCACGCCAGCATCCTTCGCAGCCTTCAAGACCGCGAGGGTCCCGCCGACGTTCACTGAGTTCGTCTCTTCAGGAAAATCTATCGAATACTGCACGCGCGGAAGCGCGGCGAGATGGAACACATAGTCGACACCGGCAAAGATGGGGGCGAGCGTTTTGGAATCGCGGACGTCCATCACGTGGAGCTTCGCGGCCTCGTTCACATTTTCGCGCTTCCCGGCTGAGAGGTCGTCTACCACCGCGACCGCATATCCCTCTGCCACGAGCGCATCCGTGAGATGTGAGCCGACGAAACCCGCGCCGCCGGTCACGACGGCCTTCTTGCCTTTCCCGTTGAGTTCAGTCATGTGGTCAGTATAAATACTCATCGTCGATACTGAAAGTCACTACTTGCTCGCGCGCGCGAAGACGATCTTCAGCGTCCTGAGGACGATCTCCATATCAAGGAGGAACGAGCGGTGCTTGAGGTAATAGAGGTCGTAGGAGAGCTTCGCCCTCGTCGCCTCGACGTCCAGCCTGAACTTAGGCGGCGACGCGTGCTTGATCTGCGCCCATCCTGAGATGCCCGGCGGGATGAGGTGGCGCGTCTCGTAGTATGGGATGACGGCCGCATACTCACGGACGAAATGCGGTATCTCAGGCCGCGGGCCGATGAGCGAGAGATCCCCTTTCAAGACGTTCCAGAACTGCGGGAATTCGTCTATCTGGGTCTTCCTCAGGAAACCTCCGAAGCTCGTGACGCGGTTCTGCTTCTTCTTTTCAGGGTCTTCGCCGTCGTCAAAGAGCATCGTCCGGAACTTGATGATGCCAACCTCGCGCCCATCGCGGCCTACGCGCTTCTGGGCGATAAAGGAACGACCGCCTTCGAAGAAGTGCATGATCGCGATGACCCCCAGGAAAACCGGCGAAAGGACCGCGAGCGCGGTCGCCGAAAGCGCGATATCGGATGCGCGCTTGAAGATATCGTAGAGGACCGTCGGCGTATGACCCTCCGCTTCGAGGAACCAGCGCTCTTCGAGGAACGGGAGCGCCACGCGGTCGAAGAGGTCTTCGTAGAGATCGCCGAAATCTATGAACCGGGCGCCCGCGAGCATGAGCGCGTCGCCTCGAGGGGAAGGCCCGGCTTCGCGAAGCAAGGAGAGCGGTATCACCACGATGGACGCTCCCGTGTGCTTCACGGACTGGGCGATCGCCTCCCGCAATTTGCCCGCGGGGATGTCTTTCGTATCGCAGAATTCCACGAAACGCACGGTGTAGCGGGTGTTGCCATTCACCTCTTCGAGCGTTTCCGCGCACTCCTTACCGGTACCGACAAGAAGCGCCGGAGCCTGCGACACTGCTGAGAAGAACGGAAAGAGATAGAGCCGCCATGCGGAGACGAGCACGGTCGAGAGGAAAAGATAGATGACCAGGTTCGTCTTCGGCTGGATGCCGAACGGGACCAGGAAGAAGAAGATGGCGCCGACCGCGATGTTCGCGACCTGCGCATAGAAGACCATCTCCGGGAGCTTCGATTTCACGAGAAGCGTGTGCTTCTCATAGAGGCCCGTGATGAGGAAGATGATGACCGAGAAAAGGAAGAGAAACGAAAAGGGTACGAGGTGGGTAGAGAGGATGTGCCCCGAGGGGAACTGTCCATAGCGTATGAGCAACGTCGCCCACAGCGAAAACGCGAGGAAACAAAGGTCTCCGATAAGCAGTACCAGCGCCTCGCGACGGGAAGAAATAGGCATCGTTTGAAAGAATACTAACCTAGAACAGCGCCGAAGCAACACGCCTATGCCTTCTGTTACTATGCGGAAAAACGGACGGTTTCAATGAAAAAAGTCCTCTTTCTCATCACGAAGTCGAACTGGGGCGGAGCCCAGCGGTACGTCTATGATCTCGCGACTTCGCTCCGCGGCCGCTACGCGGTCGCGGTCGCCTGCGGAGGAAACGGGCTCCTGCGCACGCGCCTCGAAGAATCGCAGATATCGGTCATATCGCTCACAAGATTGGAGCGGGACATACGCGCCCATCATGACCTCTCGTCTTTTTTTGATCTGTATCGCCTCCTCAAACGGGAACGCCCCGACATATTGCACCTGAATTCTTCCAAAGCCGCCGGTGTCGGCGCGCTTGCGGCGCGCCTCGCGGGCGTACCGCGCATAGTATTTACGGTGCATGGCTGGCCGTTCTTAGAGCGACGCGGACCGGTCTCGCGCGCCCTCATATGGCTCGCTTCATGGATGACCGCCATGCTCTCGCATGCCGTGATCGTGGTATCCGAACACGACCTCAAGATCGCGCGAAAGATGCCGTTCGTCGGTAGTAAGACGATCCGCATTTACAACGGGATCGACGAAAATTTTTCTCACCAGCTTATGCCGGGAAGCTTCATCCGCGATATGTTCCCGCGCGGCGTACGCATCACGGGGACCATCGGAGAACTCAACAAAAACAAGAACCAGATCGCTCTTATCGAGCAGGCGAAAGACGATGCAGACATGTACGTTGCGATATGCGGCGAGGGCGAGAATCGCCGCTTCTTAGAGGAAAAGATACGAGAATACGGTCTCGAGAAACGCGTGGTCCTTGTCGGATTCGTAGAACCGCGCATGGTCCTTAAGGGATTCGACGAATTCTCCCTTCCCTCGCTCAAGGAAGGCTTGCCGTACGTGCTCGTGGAGGCAAAAGCGGCCGGGCTCCCTATTACAGCCAATCGTGTCGGCGGCGTGGGCGAGATCCTGGACGCTCCGGATATGGGCGAATTCGTGCTCCCGCGGATGGTCGAAAAGACGAGCGCGGTGTACGAGGCCTGACCTCACTCCCTATGCGCCGACTCCGACGAGCTCATGCCGCTCGTCCTCATGGACTGCGCGGCCATAGCGGCGCATAGCGTTCACGATGCCGAGAAGCGCGTAGCTCGTGACGATATGCGAGCCGCCGTAGCTCATGAACGGGAGCGGCACCCCCGTGACCGGCAGTATGCCGATATTCATGCCGATATGGATGATGCCGTGGATCATGAACAATGAGGCCGTGCCGAGCGTAAAAAAGGTCTCGAAATTGGTCGCACCCAACCGCGCGTTCTCGACGAGGCGATAGATGAGCAGGCCGAAAAGCGCGAGCAGGATGAGCGTACCGACGAAACCCCACTCCTCAGCGAAGGAGGCGACGATGAAATCGGTCTGGTGCTCGGGCAGGAACTGGAGCCTCGATTGCGTGCCGTAGCCGATGCCTTTCCCGAAGAGGCCTCCGGAGCCGACCGCGACCGTCGATTGGAAGGCATTGTACCCGGCTCCCGAGATGTCAGCCAACGGGCGCAGGAACGTGATGATGCGCTCTTTCTGATACGGATGGAGCGCGAAGATCCAGGCGAGTGCGATGACCGCGACGCCTGCGGCGATGATGAGCGCGAGACGCCGGAACGGGATGCCCGCGATGAGAACCATCGCGATCCACAAGGCCGCGATGATGAGGGCGCCCCCCAAGTCGGGCTGAAGGAAGAGAAGGACGAACATGAAGAAGGTGTACGCCCCTGAAACCGCGATATGTCTGAAATGCGCGATCTCGATATGGCGCCGCGAGAAGTATTTCGAAAGGACGAGGATGAGCGCGAGCTTCGCGGGGTCCACGGGCTCTATGGCGAACGCGCCGAGGTTGAACCAGCTCTTCGCTCCCTTGAAGACCGAGCCGACCGCGAAAAGGAGCGCGAGGAACCCGAGCGCGACCACATAGGCCGCGACGACGACGCTCGTTCGCCTGAGGAACCGGAAATCAAGCGCGCTCGCGGCAAAGAAGACCGCCAAGCCGAGGCCGATCCATATGACCTGATGCGACGCGAACGAGCTCGCGTTCCCGAAGCCGTACATCGTGACGAGACCCCCCAAGGAGATGAGGAACGCGCTCCCCACCATGAGCCAGTCTATGTTCTTGAGATATGCGCGCATTCCTCGCTACGGTATGAGCGGCACGATCTCGGTACGGACGACCGGTGCCGAGAACGGTTCCTGCCACGTAAAGACGATGTCGCGTGATGCCTCGCCAGCGAGGCCCGGAATGGTCGTCTGCGACGCGGCGACGAGGACGCCGTCCGCATCATAGAGGAGGGCGACGAGGCGCGCGTCGGGAGCCGGCGTCGCCGCGGTATTGACGACATGGGCGCTCAGCGTGAGCGTGCTCTGGTCGAGCGAGCGCGACGTGATCGAGAGCGGCATCGCGGGACGCGGCATCTTGGTCCACACCGCGTTCCCAAAGGTGATGAACGTGCGCGCAGGCGTTCGGTTCCCTGTCACGATGTTCGCCTGGAAGACCGGGATGACATCGCCGGGATGCAGCGTCATGGTCCCCGAGCGCTCGGCGACGAGCACGTTGTCCGAATCGAAAAGCTGGAAGACGTAGGGCAGGCCGGTCGTGCCCGCGTCCGACTCAGGGTTCTGCACCATCGCGACCGCGTGGTAGACGCCAGGCGCGACCTCGACCGATCGTGCCCATAAGGCAGATACCTGCGGCGCCTGGCACAAGAGGGCGCACGGGCCGCCGCAATCGATCCCCTCTTCGCCCTGGTTCTGTATGCGGTCCAGGCATGACGGCGGATGATAGAAGAAGGCGTAGCCGATGCCGCCGGCGATCACGATCACGATGGCGAGGATCCCGATCGCGATAAGGAGCTGGCGCTTGATAGCCCATCGCATGGGAACAGTGTAACAAAACAAAAAACCCGCATGGTGCGGGCTCAATGTATCGGCGTTAGATTCAGCGCATTGTCCTGGCGGCTACCTACTCTCCCCTTGCGAGTACCATCGGCGCGCGTGGGCTTAACTTCCGAGTTCGGAATGGGATCGGGTGTGACCCCACTGCCATGCCACCAAGACGATGCGTTCAATCCGCATACGTTTTACACTCATCACCAAAGAGAACACCGAGCACGATACGTTAATGTGAATTTCCAGGCTTCCCCGCAGAAGATCGGCGCATTAGTACTTCTCGGCTGAAGCGATTGCTCGCTGTACACCTAAAGCCTATCAACGTGATCATCTCTCACGGGCCTGAACGATACCTAATCTTAGAGGAAGCTTCCCGCTTAGATGCTTTCAGCGGTTATCTCGTCCCGACATAGCTACCCTGCGGTGCCGCTGGCGCGACAACAGGCAGACCAGAGGTCAGTTCATCCCGGTCCTCTCGTACTAGGGACGACTCTCTTCAAGTATCAACGCTCATAGTAGATAGGAGACCAACCTGTCTCACGCATTTCGTTACGCCCAAGCAAACGTTCGTTTGCGCAGGCGAAATCTACAAGTTATAGATTTCCGCAATTGCTTACGGGATCGGACTGTAGCTTCAACGGTTCTCGTTGTCCAACATTCAGTCTCTACGGGCGGGTGCATGCACCCTTCCCTCGGAATCATCCCAGTAGGATTTTTCCGATATCAGTTGAATTGTCCGCATGCATTCCTGCATGCGACCGCCGTGATTGGTCGGTTTCTTTTCCTTTTGTTCGACGAAAAAACCTTTTAACAATTTCGGACAACACTTCTTCGATGGGGTTCAGACTGCTCAAGCGCCGAATCGCTTCAGCAACTGAACGGTCTGAACCCAGCTCGCGTACCACTTTAAATGGCGAACAGCCATACCCTTGGAACCTTCTCCAGCTCCGGGATGTGGTGAGCCGACATCGAGGTGCCGAACTCCGCCGTCGCTATGGACGCTTAGGCGGAACTAGCCTGTTATCCCCAGAGTAACTTTTATCCGTTGGGCTTCCCCTGCATCTAATGCATAAGGTCGGATCACTATGCTCCACTTTCGTGTCTGCTCGACAAGTACGTCTCGCAGTTAAGCCAGCTTGTGCCATTACACGACCGGCACGGTTTCCATTCGCGCCTAGCTGACCTTTGTAGGCTCCTCCGTTACTTTTTGGGAGGAGAGCGCCCCACTCAAACTGCCTGCCACGCACTGTCTCCCGGGTGTTTTTCCCGAGGTTAGAAATTGCAACGCGTAAGAACGGTATTTCACTGGCGAGTCCACGGCACCCAAGAGCACCGCTTCAACCTCTCCCGTCTATGCTACGCAGACGAGTCGCAATCCCAATACGAAGCTGCAGTAAAGCTTCTGGGGTCTTTTCGTCTAACTATGAGTAACCGGCATCTTCACCGGTACTGTATTTTCACCGAGCAAGTCCTCGAGACAGTTCCCAACTCGTTACACCATTCGTGCACGTCTGAACTTACCAGACAAGGAATTACGCTACCTTAGGACGATTATAGTTATCGCCGACATTGACCAGGGCTTATACAAGCCAGCACTACCCATTGCTGAATAGCACCACCCGTAGTTGACCTTCTGGCATTGGTCAGGTGTCACCCCCTATACCTCCTCTTACGAGTTCGCAGGGAGCTGTGTTTTTGGTAAACAGTCGGTTGGGAATCTTTCGCTGCGGCCCCGCCTCCCGAAGGAGAAAGGGCAGGCCTTATCCCTAAGTTACGGCCGCTATTTTGCCGAGTTCCTTGAGGACCTCTCACTCGTTCGCCTTGGTCTTCTCGACCAGACCACCTGTGTCGGTTTGCGGTACGGACTCTCGCTGGTTGAAGCTTAGAAGATTTTCTGGGAAGCGCGCTCCCTGCCGTCTCGCCTGGCGAACCAGGCAATTCCGGCTCCGCTCGGATTGTGCACCGCGGATTTTCCTACGGCACGTCCTCACGGCACTGACGCACATCCAATCATGCGCGGCAGGTACAGCCCTCCGTCTCTCCATCGCACCAGCGCGAGGCCAGGGAATATTAACCCTGTGTCCATCGCATGCGGCTTTCGCCATTTGCTTAGGCCCGGCTAACCCTTGGCTGATCATCAGTGCCAAGGAAACCTCGGTCTTTCGGCGTGCGGGGTTCTCACCCGCATTGTGGTTACTTGTGCCGGCATTCTCACTTCCAAACGCTCCAGAGTGGGTCACCCCTTATCCTTCATCGCGGTTTGGAACGCTCTCCTACCGATCGTTTCTGCCGAAGCGGAAACAATCCCTCAGTTTCGGTATCGTGCTTAGCCCCGATTATCTTCGGCGCAAAAGTTCTCGATGAGTGAGCTGTTACGCTTTCTTTAAATGGTGGCTGCTTCTAAGCCAACATCCTCACTGTCTTAGAACCTTCACTTCCTTAAGTTGCACTCAGCACGAATTTAGGGACCTTAACTTGAGATCTAGGCTCTTCCCTTCTCGACGTATGGAGCTTAGCCCCCATCGTCTAACTGCCTGATTCTTGCTCGCTGGTATTCGGAGTTTGATAGGGTCAACGAGATTGCTCCCTATTTGACCCTTCCAGTGCTCTACCCCCAGGAGGAACATCAGACGCCAGCCCAAAAGCTGTTTCGGAGAGAACCAGCTATTACCAGGTTCGATAAGCTTTTCACTCCTTACCACAAGTCATCCCAACGCGTTGTACGACGAACGGGTTCGGGCCTCCATCTGCCTTTCGGCAAACTTCACCCTGCTCATGGCAAGCTCACCTGGCTTCGGGTCTTACGCAAGCGACTTAGTCGCGCTATTCACACTCGGTTTCCCTTCGGCTCCGGGCTTCGAGGCCCTTAGCCATGCCGCATGCGTAAACTCGCCGGCTCATTCTTCAATAGGCACGCCGTCGAGGTGCGAGCACCTCTTCGACTCCTTGTAGATGTGTGGTTTCAGAACTATTTCACCGCCCTCACCGGGCTGCTTTTCACCTTTCCCTCACGGTACTGGTTCACTATCGATCTCTTGAGATATTTAGCCTTGCCGGTTAGTTCCGGCGGATTCATCCAAGCTATTCGTGTCTCGGATTACTCAAGAACGAACGCAAGAGAGTCGTATTCATTTCGCGTACGGGACCGTTACCCTCTAGGGTCCTGCTTCCCAGCAGGTTCCGCTACGAACACGATTGCTCACTCTCCTTCCATAAATGGAACACGCTCGCCTTACAACCCCGCGTCGATTGCTCGAGACGGTTTGGGCTTCTCCCCTTTCGCTCGCCGCTATTCAGGGAATACCAGAATCCCGGTCCCTCGGCCGACTTGCATCGGCAGAGAGACCGAGATGTCCTGTTGGTTTCTTTTCCTCTCGGTACTGAGATGTTTCACTTCCCGAGGTGAGCTCCTTCAACACCCGTTGAAGATGCCGTACGAAGTACGGCGGGTTTCCCCATTCGGAGACTTCCGGATCGAGGCTTGCTCGTCAGCTCCCCGGAACTTTTCGCAGACACGCTGCGTCCTTCATCGCTCTCAAGAGTCAAGGCATCCACCACACACCCTTCAAACTTCCACGAGGAAGCTTGAAAACCACATAACGTTCTCTGTTCTATGATGAACATGAGTTCCGGAATGCGCGAACGCACTCCGAATCATGCTCGGTGTTCTCTTTGTGATGAGTTGTCAAAGAACCGATCTACGAGGAACAAAAAAGGCCGCTTTCGGCGGCCGCAGACAGCGAAACGAAATCTGCTGTTAGCGCCGCGGATTTGCCTCTCTGTAAGTACTCATAAATCTCTGCGTAGAATACGCCCCGGAGCCTGAAGTGTCAACAATATGAAAAGGCCCCTTTTAGGGCCTTTTCTGGGGATATTCAGGGGAAAACTTACTTAAGCAGCCTTCCTTTCATGCCGACCTGAGAGGTTCTGTTCCCAAGTCCAGCCCCAATCGTTCTCACCTGTTTTTTCATAGCGTGCTTGATCCATCGCGGACTGAGTGCCTACTGGACCCCAGAGCAAATTTCCCAATACAGAATGCATCACTGGAGTATCCTTACATCGATCGTAGCCACTAAAAACCCGTTTGTGTCTTCTGTGCGCGACCCGTAACGAATCATGTTTCGGCCTCCACATACCAGGAATGATGCGTGGTGGTCGCTCTGGAGAAATGCTGCTATAGGGTTTCATACCTCGGTCTTTATTTGAGTATCTGCTTCAACTTCTAACTTGTCAAACAAAAACACCCGCTCTCTCGAGCGGGTGTTTTTGAAAAACGGATTTGCTTAGTGCTTGTGGTTCCCCACCTCCGAGCGCACCTTCTCGATGTAGCGCGCGGCAGCATCCTGGCCGCCGAGGCCGAACGAGAGACCGATCGCCAAAGAGAACGCGATGACGATGCCGGTGAACAAGGTCTGCACGAACGCGGTCGCCACCTGAAGCTGCGCGAGTACCGCGAGGATGGTGAAGACCCAGATCGCCCATTTCGCGATCGAGCCGGCGAGACCCGCGGAGCGGACGCCTGCTGCGCTCGCGGCGCCCGAGACGACGCCCTTCGCGAGCTCGGCCAAGAGTGCGCCGACGAGGATCATCAAGACGGCGACGATGACCTGCGGGAGGTACGAGAGGACGACGGTCTCGAGGAAGAGGTTCACTTGCGTGAGGCCGAGGACTTCCAAGGAAGCCATCAGGAACACGATGATGAAGAACCACTTCACCAAGGCGCCGAGGAACGCGCCCGAGTCGAGCGTGAAGCCCGCCTTCTCGACGACGTCATTGAGGCCGGTGTTTTTCAAGGCCGCATCGAGCTTCACCGACTTCACGATCTGATTCACGATCGAACCGAGCGCGGCGCCGACGAGCCAGCCGAAGACGAAGATGATAATCGCGACGAGGATGTTCGGTACGAACGCGACGATACCGCGCCAGAGGTCCTGGAACGATTGCGTCAAAACGTCCGCCCATGTCTGAATAAGCATGTGGGTACGGTTACATTAAAAAATAATCCTGATAAAGGCCAGTGCCTATTTAAAATGGTAGCACCTGCCTGCCTGAGGGGGGCGTCGGTTGTGAATAGCCCGTGAAGAGAAAACGGCTCAGCTGAGCTACTTTCGGCCGATGATGACGCGGTGCGAATACTCCAGAACGTCGCGGATGAGGCGGTCGCGAGCCTCAAGGCGCTCATGGTAGTCGTCTACCCCTAAGACTGCATAGCGGAGCATGATGCCGGAGAGCGTTTCCACCTTCCGTACCGCTGCCGCGAGACGTGCATCCTCCGGCCGGCGGGTCACGATGAGAAGGTCCGCGGACGAGCGTGGTTCCTTTGCGAGATTCCCTGACGCGATTACCGAGATGATGCCGGTCACCCCCTTGAACGCTTTCGCGATGGCACGCTCCGACGGAAGCGTCGTCTCTTCGAGGAACCTCCTCAGAGGCCCCGCGAACGGATGGTCGTTGTTGAAGACGTAGGTCTTGACGCTCCCCTGCCGGCGCATGGTGAGGAGCTTCAGGCGCATGAACGCGCGTATCTGGCGCTCGGCTTCTTCTTTCGTGATGCCGACGGTCGAGGCCGCGGCCGCCGCGGTTGCTCTACCTTCTCCTCTTGCTTCTCCGTCAAAAGAGAAGAACTTGAGGAGCTTCACGCGCGATACCGGATAGAAGAGCTGACAGACGTCTTTGAACATAGCTTTATCTATTCGTGATGTTCCTGAAACCATTTGTAACCGCAGCCGCACTGAAAATTTGTTCCCGCCTTTCCGCGCCGCGCCGTCACTTTATCCGTTGGATGCGAGCAGCGGATCTCCTGGTTCATCCGAAGTGTAGGGCCTCGCGAGCTTCCGACATCCGAGCCTTTCGTCCTTCCGCCCCCTCCTTCTTGCATTGGGGACGTTATAACCTCTTCAAGCATAAAAAGCAAAAAACGCCCTTCCGGGCGTTTTTTGCTTTGGAGAAAGAGCGAGTTATGCCAACTCGACTTTGCCACCAGCTTCTTCGATCTTCTTCTTCAAGGCTTCCGCGTCTTCCTTCTTCACGCCTTCCTTCAAGGTCGAAGGTGCGGCGTCGACGAGGTCCTTCGCCTCCTTGAGGCCAAGAGCCAACGCTTCCTTGACGACCTTGATGACAGCGATCTTCTGCGCGCCGGAATCGGTGAGCTTCACCGTGAAGGTCGACTTCTCTTCCGCTGCCTCGCCGGCAGCGGCTGGGCCTGCCGCGGCGACCGCGGTCGCCGAAACGCCCCACTTCTCTTCGATGGCCTTCACGAGCGTGTTGAGTTCAAGGACGGACATCTTCTCTACTGCTTCGATGATCTGATCCTGGGTCATGGTAATGGATTCTTAGTTAGTGATGATTAAGCGTTCTTGGTCTTCGCTACCTCGCTCATCGCGATCGCGATGCGCTGGATCGGCGAATTGATGATGTTCGCGAACATGCCGCGCAAGACCGGGATCGGCGGGATGGTCGCGACGCCCACGGTCTCGATCTTCGACAGGTACTTCCCTTCGAGTACGCCGCCGAGAAAGCCGAGCTTTCCCTTCAGCTTAGTCACGAAAGAATTCAAGGTGCGTGCAGGAGCCGTGATGTCATCGCCCTCGGCGAGGTAGGCATACGCGATCTCGCCCGGAAGCTCCGGCATCTCGCCCTCGTATCCTTTGTCGGTGAGCGCTTTCTTGAGGAGTGTCTTCTTGACGACGGTGTACTTGATGCCCGCCTTCTTGAGCTCCCCACGGACCTCGTTCACTTCCTTCACGGTGAGGCCTTTCGCGGAAACGAAGACGACGGATACCGCCTTCGAGAGCGCTTCAGCCGTCCCCTGAAGGAGCGATTCTTTCTTTGCTCGGGTGATTGCCATATGGTTCTTGGATAAATAAAAAACCAGAACACGTTCTGGTAATCGACGGATCGACCCCTCGTTCGACTTCGGCAGGCGGACCTTGCGGTCCATTACACTCTTTCGAGAACCTGTCCCGACGCTTTGGTCGGGACCCCGACGTTCCCGGAGGGAACCGTCTGGGGCTGTCTCCAGCCGTGCTGGAGCGTACCTTATCACGCCTCGATGTTTCCGGCAACGGCCGGCGTCTTCATTGTGCGCCGCCCGCCTCCTTGCCGAAGACCGCCAGAATGGCAAAGCCGACAAGAAGTATCACCGCAAACGCAAGGAGGAATTTGAAGAACGCCGCTGAGAAGAGTTTCCGCATCTTACTGTGCCGACCCTTTCGCCTGCGCTTCGAGATTGAGCAGATCCGGATTCCCAGGATTGTTCTTCAGGCCCTCCTCGACGATGGCAAGATCTGCGCCGGTGCCGACCTTGTATGAATAGTGGTAGAGCGTGTAGAGGTTGCGGTAGTTGTCTATCTGATGCGGGTCGGCACTGACGGCTTTCTTATAGTAGGTTTCGGCGAGCGGATAGTTCGTGATGAAATTCGTATAGAGGTCGGCGAGATCCCGTGCAGAAACCTCGTCGTTCACCGCGACTTCGTTCACGTAGGTCCATGCTTCCTTCGCGCCTTCGTAATCTCCTGCCATCTTCCGGTCCACCCCGAGCTTGATCCAGAGCTCGAGCTGAGTCGGGTCCTTCTTCAAGGAGGCCTCGAGCGTGCTGATCTGAGCGGCGATTATCTTCTGAGAGTCGGGATCAAGCGGGCTCCCTGCGAACGTCTCTTGCCTGTCGAGCGAAGGCACTGAGAATTTCGTCCCCGAACCGTTTGCCCCGTTCTGGATTTCCGTAACGGTCGCTTGCCCGCCGGCGGTCTGTATAGTCACTCCCCCGGAGGTCGTCGTCGTGGCCGTCGTACCGGCAGGAGTCGAGGCAGGCGTACCGTGGCGGGTAATCACGTACGTGCCGATGCCGACGAGCGCGAGGACCAGGGCCACTCCGGCGACGGCTATCCAGTATCGTTGGTTGTCGGTCATAGTAGGAAAATTGTAGCAGAGCACGCTCGTGAAATACAGGGAAATACAAAAAGCCTCCCCGAAGGGAGGCTTTTTGTTCGCTAGCCCAAATCGCTAGCGGGAGTCCGAAGGCTAGAAGCCAGCGCTGCCGTTGAGGCCGCTGACCTGGTAGCCGTTGAACCAGTCGACGTCGTTCGCACCAGCAGTGGTGGTCGCGTTGTCAGACCAGATGAAGTTGCTGTTCGTGTCAGCATTCGCGATCGCGGTGGTCGTACCGATGTAAGTCGGTGTTGAACCAATTCCCGCGATAGCGGCGCTCGTGCCCTTCAATTTCGCATTGACGCTCCAAGTCGTTTGAGTCGGAGCGACATCAGCGAGAAGCTTGAAGGTGTACGAGGTGCCAGCCGGGATGATCACCGGACCACCCGTGAAGGTGATCGCTGACGTACCCGCACTCTGACCCGCGGTGCAGCCCGTGGAGCACTGCGTCGAGCCGAAGGTCGAGGTCGCGACGTTGTTGCCGTTGTCGAGAACCTGCACAAGGAGGTTCGTGACGTTAGCCGAAGACGTCGAGACAAAGAACTTCAGCTGTTCGACGCTGACCGAACCCGCATTGTTCGCCGTGACGGTGAACTGCTTGAGGGTCTGGGTCGTGCCGGTACAGACCGGAGTCGAGCTGTTGGAGCATGAGACGCTGCTGTTGTTCGCGACCGTCGGTACGCTCTTGAAGAGCTGTACGCCGTTCACGCCCGAGGTAGCGCTGACGTTGAGCGTCTTGCCCGACGAAACGCCGTTACCCTGAGCATTGATCGGATCGATCGCGAGCGTATCGCCGATACCAGCCGAGCCGGACACGCTTATAGGAGCGATGTCGGCCTTGATGGTAAGGACAGTGTCAGCATCCTTCGCCAAGCTGACCGGGCTCGACAAGGTCGAAGTTGCCGTCGTCTGCGAGCCAGAGAAGCTCGCGGTACCGACAAGCGTCGAACCATTGTAGATGTAGGCCAACGTGACGTCGCCCGCGCCGGAGGCCGAGCTATGACCCGAGCCCGTTGAGGCTGAGCCGTAGGTGCCATGCGTGAGGGTCAAGCCAACCTTGGTGAGGTTCACCGCTTCGTTAGAAGCATGGAACTTCACAAAGCCGACCGTAACGCCCGTCGAGCCAGCCGGAACCTGCGCGAGCGCAGGCTGTGCGATGGCAGTACCAGCGGCAGTCGCCGTGAAGGCGCCCGTCGAGGCCGTCATCGTCGGAGCAGTGCCCGAGACCAAGCTCGGCGTTACCGAGACGCCGGAGTTCACGCCGGTGACCGTGTAATCGCCAGAATTCGTGTCAGCAGCCCACGAGTACTGACCACCAGAGGCAGAGCTCGAGAGGTTACACGAGAGAGCCAACGTGACCACGGTTCCCTTGGGAACAGTGAGCGCGTTGTCAAAGTTGAAGGTCGTCTTCGAACCGGAGCTCGTGTTGATGTTGTTCGAGTTGACAACATTCGAGCCGGTGTTCAACGCCGTCGAACCGTTCCAAAGCTGACAAGACGTGAGGTCGGTCGAGGCCGCAGCCGGAGACCCACCACTGAACGTCAGCATGAGGGGAAGCGACGAGAGGCGGACATCTTCGCCGGACTGCGTACCGTCAAGCTGGATGTTCGCGAAGACGAAGCCCTGCGCGCCCGGTACGACGTTCTGCGAAGCAGGCTGTGAGCCGTTCGCGATCGTCGTCGTGGCGGACTGGACCGTCATCGTGTTCATGTTGAACGAACCGTTGCCCGTGAGCGCGATCGTATTGCCAGTCGTCTGACCGGTCACGTTAGACCACGCGCTGGACGGATTCGTCGAGAGGATCACCGTTGCGCCATTCGAGAAGGTCGTCGGCAGCTTGCCCACGAGGTGGTAGCCGTTCGTACCTGTCGGGAGCGTAACGGTATCAGTGAAGTGAATGTTGCAGTACTTGGTCGCGTCAGTGCAGAGCGCGTTCGAGTTACCGAGAGCGGCATCAACAGGACCTGCTACAACCGAGCCGTTCTTGTCAACGAGAGAGATCGAAGTGATCTGACCCGTCGCGGTGCCGGTAGTCGCAATCTGGAAGTACATGCCCTGAACCGAGATCGGCTCACCCAAGATCGTCGCCTGGAATCCGCCGAGGGGCTGATTCGAGACGTTTACCGCGACGTTCTGCGAAGGAATCGTCGTGTCGTTCTGGATGGTCGAAGCCGTACCGGCCTGGATGGTCACCGCGTAGCCGGTGATCCAGGGGTTCGTGTTCGAGTGAGCGAAGACACCGGTGCCCTGCGTCGCAGACGGCGTTATGCCGTAGCCGTAGGTGTTGCCGGTGATATAGACATCCGTGTTCTTGTAGATGTCGAATTCCACGGTGCGGTTAGCCGACGACGCGCCGACCAGGTCGCCCTGGATGTACACATCGATCGAATTACCTTTCGTGACGACGACGCCCGCAGGGAACGAAGTCGTGTAGTACTTGCCAGTCGAATCAACCGTCGCCGGGTACGAAGTACCGTTGACGACAGTCATGACGTTGGCAATGTCGCCTGAACCGGCGGAACCGGTCTGGTTCCAGCGGATCGAGTGGAGGGTGATGTCCTCAGCCGAGCCAGCCGTAAGGCGGAGGCCCGTGAAGCGGATAGCCGTCGTACCGATCTGCTTGTTCGCCGTCGTGCCCGGATCGTACGACGAGGTGTTCGTCGTGACGGTGCCGAGCGTGAGGGTCGAGTTGATGGTCTGAGTCGCGCCCGTGATCGGAAGCGAGCCCGAGACGGTGGCCGTGGTGTTCACCGCGACGACCGAGAGCTGCGCAGCCTGACCAGAGTAGAGCGTTTCATCCGAATTCATGTTGCCCGCAACGGTGAAGCTCTTCGAGGTTCCGCGAGGAACTACGAAGGTGCCGCCGACGACGGACTGATGGTTCGAATTGAAGGTCTTCGAGATGTCGAGCTGAGCGCCCGTCGAGTTATCGATGAGGACGACACCCGCGAAGGCGGCATCCTGAGCGAGACCCGTGCGCTGGACCGTGATGCCGTTGACCGTCACATCACCGTCGTTGCCGGCGGTAAGGGTGAAGGTCGTGAACGGAACGCGGTTCGCGCTTGCAGGCGCGAGCGAGTTCTGAGGCTGGACGCCAGCAGAGACCATAAGGCCCGTACCGGTCGTGGTGCCACCGGTGTTGCCACCCGTGTTACCGCCCGTCGAGCCACCCGAAGCGCAGAGCTCATTTGCCTTCGCGCGCGATGAGGCGCCGAAGAAAGCCGTGCCATTCGTGAGGCCGAGCGGGGTCAAGATCTGAGCGGCGTACTTCACCTGGAATTTGGTGACCGCAGCGCCCGTCGCAGGACCGAAGAACTGAGTCTCGTTGCCCGGAGAACCTGCGCCGGTGACCGCGACTTGCGTCGAGGAATCGGAGTTCAGGAACTTCTGGAGCGCGAGAACGTCAGCGCCGGTTGCGCCGGTCGTGAGGTTCCGGGTCCACGTGAACGGACATACGCTCGAGGTCGAGCCGCCGGTCGAACCGGAAGTCGGCTGTCCCATGAGGGATGCCTGCACGTTCGCTATCGTCGTCGAGTCAGCCCCGAACGACTGGAGAAGCGAGATGATGGAAGAGATTTGCGCACTCGTGAGAGCGGCGGCCTGAGCGCGCTCAGCCGTCACGAAGGCAAAGCCTACCACCAGCGAGATAGCGACAGCGAGTGCCGCGATCTTCGCGAAAGATTTCTGTGCGATAGACATGTTGCTAGGTAACTGATAATGGTCTGACGCGACATGCTCCCGCATTGCTAGATAAAAAAGCGGAAGCTATCGCGGATGCGACTCCCGGAGAGTCGGAAACCGGACACCAGAACGATTTCTGGCGTGCGATTTCCGACCTCCGGAAAAACGCACTCCTACTAAAAAGCACAACTCATTTCCATTACCCTCCGCCCCAATCGAAAAGATTTAGAGAGAAGGGGTAAATGGCAGAAGGATGAAGAGAGCATCCGGAATCTCTGACGTTTCTTCCATAGATTCCTTACGCTCTGCGCCCCTTTACATTCATGAACCGCAGTTCATGTTCCGAAGCGGAACGCGACCTCGGAAATTCCTGATCGGATATTCGAATGACAAGGTACTCTCGTGCGGCAACGTCCTGTCCACGAAGAACAAGAACCGTGCTGACGTGCGGGAGTTCACTTATTATACGCGTACCGCTTCTTGCCTATCGGCGAAGCAACTACTGCGTATGTGGACAACATGGACGCGAAAAAGCTCTCGTTTTGAGAGCCTTATCCGACCTTCATTTATATGCTGGCCACGGGGCTCATAGTAGCTGAAATAAGGATTTACGGCAAGGAAGGGCATCCATCCATAAGAGGGCTGCCTAAGGGGAGCCGAAGGGTGCCTGCGGGGTCTGAGTTCCATGATTTTCTGGCTTGTCAGTAAGACGATAGGTGCTCCAACGACGTTCTCCTTCTTTAATAAGGACGCCGCTCGCGACCATAGAAAGAAGATCACGCTGAAGAGTCTTCTCACTACATCCTTCTATCCCCTGTACCGCGTCCTTTATAGAAATTCTGTCCTTTATATTGAATAGGGAGAGTATCTTTGATTTTCTATCTGAGTTTCTATTCAAGCTATCTTTTGTCTGATATGAGCGCCTTTTATTTTCTAAAGGACGTGCGACGTTATGTCCTATAGAAGGAAATGGGCTCCCGAACGACTCTTGAGGGCGCTCTCCGATCTTTGTCTCATGCTCACGAACGAAGGAGGCCAGCATCCCATACTCATCGCTTATGAGCGACGCATTCATTCCTGAAACGAGACCACACGACTCTGCTGCCGATAATATGTTACCTATCTCGAGGCATCGTGCGCTGAATGATTCGATCCCCGCCCCCGAAAGGCCGCGTTTCTCGATGGAGCGGTTTATCAAGTCTAAAGCACAGGCGCGAAGGCGTTTTCTCAAAGGTTCGTCAGGCTCGATAAAGCCAGTAATGACATAAAGGGCGGATGCGAGCCTTTCAGACTTTCGGACAATGAACTCGTGGTAGTCGTTAGAAACGATATGTCCTATACCTGAATTTCCATTTTTAAAGGCTTTTTTGATAACCGATATGTCCTTTTTGTTGGCCTTTATGTTATCGGACATATTGATTGAGACACGTCTTTTAGGTAAAGGTCACTTACAGAGAATTATATTCCTCGTGCAGCTGTCGGCAAGCAGAAAAAGCGCTCTGCAATATTTCTCCTAAAGCGCCAGTGATCTTCGCACATACGTTGCTTTCGTCCTCAGGTTTTTCAATGAATCCCACAACCAGAACGAATAGGAAAACAATGAGAGGGTGCGTGATAAAATCCGCTGATGGCGAAGAAAAAAAGGGGTAGCTCTGCGAGCAAAAAAGATGCCTCGTTCTCTCTTCCTCAATTCAAAACCGGCCTCAAACCTGAAACTGTCCGAAGCATCTATGCGGTGCTCTCATTCGTAACTGCGGTCATCTTCCTTCTTGCGCCTTTTAAGATGGGCGGCGCTGCGGGCGCCTTCCTCTATGAAGGATTCACTGGGCTTTTCGGCATCGGCTACTTCCTGGTCCCTATCGCCCTGGTATTTCTCGGCATAGGCCTTTTGCGAGAAAAGAAAGAGACGGCTTTCGGGATCACGCGTCTCGTCGGAGCCGTGCTCCTCTTCCTTTCAGGGATCGGCATCCTTTCTCTCGTCCATGACGAAGGCGGGTATGCGGGGCACCTGGTTGCCGCACCGTTCCTTTCGCTCTTCGACATCACGCTCTCTGCGATCGTGCTCGTCGCGCTCGCCGTCGTCGGCGGCCTTCTTGCGCTCGATACGCCACTGTCTCTGCCCACCCTCTCCGTACCTACCCTGCCCTGGCAGAGAAAAGCCGCGGCGAACGAAGACGACGTGGCCGTAAAAGACTATGCTGCCGACTCGGCGGATGAGAAGGAAGAGGCCGGGGACGAGCCGGAGCCGGCACGGACGACCGCCGAAGCGCCGAAAAAGGAAAAACCGCGCGAGAAGAAGCCCGAGGCTGCGGAAGAACCGGCGAGCGGGTTCTCTTTCGCGCCTATAGACGAAGCGTATGACCCCCCACCCATTTCACTTCTTGATCGCGATAAGGGCAGGCCCGATAACGGCGACATCAAAGCGAACGCGAACCTGATAAAGCGCACGCTTGCGAACTTCGGCATCACGGTTGAGATGGACGAAGTATCCATCGGCCCGACCGTGACGCGGTATGCGCTGAAGCCCGCGGAAGGCGTGCGCCTTCAGAAGATACTTTCGCTTCAGAACAATCTCGAACTCGCGCTCGCCGCTTCCCCGGTGCGCATCGAAGCACCGATCCCGGGAAAGTCGCTCGTGGGCATCGAGGTCCCGAATTCGACCAAGGCGACCGTGGGCCTCGGCTCGCTCTTGAGTGACGAAAAGTTCCAGAACGAGAAGCGGCCGCTAACCGTGGGCTTAGGAAAAGACATCGCAGGCACATCACATTTCGCGAATATCGCGAAGATGCCACACCTTCTGGTTGCGGGGGCGACCGGTTCAGGCAAATCGGTTTCCATACACGCCATCATCACCTCGCTTCTCTACCGGAACGGTCCGGCATCGCTTCGCTTCATCATGATCGACCCGAAGCGCGTCGAGCTCACGCTCTACAACCCGGTACCCCATCTCCTCACCCCGGTCATTACCGAGCCGAAGAAAGCGATACTCGCCCTCAAGTGGGCCGCGAAGGAGATGGAACGGCGCTACAACATCCTTGAGACGCATTCGGTGCGCGATATCGGCTCTTATCATGAGAACGTCGTAGCGGCCTGGAAACCGGGCAAGGACGGCGACGAGAAGCCGGATCAGATGCCGTATGTAGTGATCGTCGTCGACGAGCTCGCCGACATCATGCAGGCATACCCTCGCGAGCTTGAAGCGGCTATCGTGCGCCTCGCGCAGATGAGCCGCGCGGTGGGCATCCACCTCATCCTTTCGACGCAGCGTCCCTCGGTAAATGTCATCACGGGCCTCATCAAGGCGAACGTGCCGGCCCGGATCGCGCTCCAGGTCGCGTCGCAGATCGACTCGCGCACCATCCTCGACGCGGCAGGTGCCGAAAAGCTCCTCGGGGCCGGCGACATGCTGTACCAATCGGCCGATATGCCGAAACCACACCGTATCCAGACTGCATTCATCTCTGAAAACGAGGTGAAAGCGATCGTCTCGTACATAAAGAAGCACAACGAACCATCGCTGGACGGCATCGCCCTTACCGGGAACGCGGCTCCCGACTCACCGAACGCCATCTTCTCTGCATCCCTGGAAGATGACGACGCGGACGATGACCTTTTCGACGAGGCCAAGCATGCCGTTGAAGAAGCCGGTAAGGCCTCTACGTCATACCTCCAGCGCAAGCTTCGCATCGGCTATGCGCGTGCGGCGCGCCTGATGGATGTCTTGGAAAACAAAGGAGTGATCGGTCCGGCCGACGGTGCCAGGCCGCGCGACGTGCTCTCGGTAGGCGCAGGAGGAGGCAGCAGCGAGGCGGACAGCAATGAGTCGGGTGCATAGCCGTTTCAGCGTCGGGCCGCGACGGCTCGCGGTCGCGATCGGCGTTGCGGCCGGGTTCTTGATCGTCGGCTATAGCATCTTCGCTGCGCTTCCCTTCCTCGAGGGGCCCGCGCTTTCCGCGTCGGTCGTGGCGACCCCTGCCGGTACGGCTCTTATCCAAGGATCGACCGAGCGGGTCTCCTACCTCGCTCTCAACGGCGCGCCAGTGCCCATCGACGAGAACGGTTCGTTTGCGCTCGAGCGCGCATACCCTCCGGGGTATACTGTGATAGTGATCGCGGCGCGCGACCGGTTCGGACGGAATATCGAGAAACGGTTCGATTTCCTTGCCGCTCCCTTCTCCGCCGCCAGTGCGACCAGCACCTGACACGTTTGAAGCCCTCAGGCTCCCGGCCGGAGGCCGTTTACGCACCATCTGACTATCAAGTAATAAGAAAAGCTCATGGCGAAAAAGAAAGCGGAAAAAACAGAGCGAGCTGCCATTCCTTCTCGGCACGGCACCGCTGAAGAAAAGAAAGCGGCTATCGAGGACGCGATCGCCTCCATCAAGACCAAGTTCGGCGAGGAGGCCATCACGACCTTGGGCATGCGGCCTAAGACAGGCGTCGACGCGATACCCACCGGATCGATCGGCCTGGATTGGGCGCTCGGCATCGGCGGCGTCCCCCGCGGACGCATCATCGAGATATTCGGACCCGAATCGTCCGGCAAGACGACGCTCTCGCTTCACATCATCGCAGAAGCGCAGAAGAAAGGCGGCGTCTGCGCGTTCGTGGATGCTGAACACGCGCTCGACCCGGAGTATGCGAAACGCCTGGGCGTGAAGATCGACGATCTCCTCGTCTCACAGCCTGATACCGGCGAACAGGCGCTCGATATCACCGAATCGCTCATCCGCTCCGGAAAGATCGACGTCATCGTCGTCGACTCCGTCGCGGCGCTGACCCCGCAAGCCGAGATCGAGGGAGACATGGGCGCCCAGCACGTAGGAAGGCAGGCACGACTCATGTCACAGGCCTTGCGCAAGATGACTGCCATCGTCGCGAAATCGAAGACGGTGGTGATCTTCATCAACCAGATACGCATGCAGATCGGCGTCATGTTCGGCAATCCCGAGACGACGACCGGCGGCAAAGCGCTCAAATTCTATACGAGCGTACGCTTAGACATACGCCGCATCGCACAGATAAAGAAAGGCGAAGAGGTCGTGGGCGGACGCGTTCGCGTGAAAGTGGTGAAGAACAAGGTCGCGGCGCCCTTCAAGGTGACGGAATTCGACCTCATGTACAACGAGGGCATCTCGCGCGAAGGCGAATTGCTAGCCCTCGGCGAGAAGTACGGGATCGTTTCGAAATCAGGCTCGTCGTATAAGTACGGCGACGAGACGATCGGCCGCGGCTATGATGCGGCACGTACGTTCCTCAAGGAAAATCCCAAAGTGGCGAACGAGCTCATGAAAGCCATCCGCGCAAAGTTCGCGGAAGGCTGAAAGGGATGACAAGTCCCGCCGTATAACGGCGGGGAGAGATTACGCCAGATTCGTCGAGCCTTCAGCGGCGGCAACGAGCTCTTTCCACGTGACAGTATCCTTGCCTTGACCTTTCAGAAGCACGGCCGTGTTCATTATGAGCCCGTAATGTTCGTCGCAGAGCGGCTTCTTGTAGAGAGTCTTCGTAGCGAGTGCCTTACAGAGACGGCATTTCTTCCCGCCTCTTTCATTCTTATTATCATTCCCTCCCGTCTCGAATTGAGGAGATTTCATGCCTCCACTATAGCGTAAAATCAGGAGGAGAGAGCGGTTTCCTGCGAGCCGCGGAAGAGATCGCGGGCGGTCCAGACAACGATGAGCATGCCGAGGATAAGGCACAGTTGGACGAGGAGCGAGGTGCGCTCCACCGCAGATATCGAAAAGTTGAGGAACGCCGGTAAGCCCTGTACCTGAAGCGCGTTCTTGATGACGTGCGAAACGGAAACGGACGAAAGCACCGCGAACGCGGCCACTGCCAAAATAACGACGCGCGCCTGCACGCCCGTGAGCCGACGCATGACATAGATGCCCCAGACGCGCCGCATGATGCGCCGGCGGAGCTCGTCTTCCCTGTTGTGCATGGTATCCATATACGCGATTTAGATCTGAGGGTCGTCTTTAGAGCCAATGATACCTCGCAGTACCGCTTTCGCCCGGTGGACCCGAGTCTTCACCGCCGGCACGCTGATATCGAGTCTCTCCGCTATCTCTGCATAGGGAAGGTCGTCTATGAAGGCGAGACGCAGTATCTCGGCGGTTTCCTGAGGGGCTCGCGAGAGCCCCTTCTCTATTACCTCCTTCGCGAACGCCTGGTGACCTTCTTTTGCGGGCGCATCAGAGTCAGCAAGTGATTCATAGTGCTCGGGGGTGAGCTCGGTGACGGAGCCTCGCGCGCGCGCCGCTTTCGCATAGTGCGTGCGGGCGACGTTCATGAGGATGGTCAAGGACCATGCGCGGAACGAGCCCTGTTCCCCCTTGAAGCGCGGCGCAAAACGGTAGATGCGGACGAAGGCGTCCTGGACGACGTCTTCGGCAAGGTCGCGCGAACCGACGACCGCCTGCGACCGCGAGAGGAATTGCGACTGATAGCGCGCGACGAGGACCTCGAAGGCGCCCGGCGTCGTCAAAGAGAGCGCGAGGAGCTCTTCGTCAGACATCGAAAGAAAGGCGTTCAGCGCGTCCATGGCAGATACTGATAGTATCGCCTGGAAACGCGTCTGGCGAGATTGAACCGTCTGCATATATCCGCTATAGTGGCGTGGACGTCGGCGAAAGCCGGCATTCGTCTATCCTTACTACCCTTTCAAAAACCAGGTTACATGTCCGTACTTTCCTATAACGAGATCACTCCGAAGAAGGTCATCGTCTACGAAGGCCAGCCGTACGAGGTGCTTTCCTCGTGGGTATTCCGCAAGCAGCAGCGCAAGCCCGTCAACCAGACGAAGCTCCGGAACCTCAAGAGCGGTAAGGTCACCGAGATATCCTTCCATCAGTCAGAGACCGTGGACGAAGCGGACCTTGAGCGCAAGCCCGCCAAGTTCCTCTATAAGAACCGCGGCGAGACCTGGTTCAACAATCCGGACGATGCGAAAGACCGCTTCGTCGTAAGCGAAGAGGTGCTGGGCGATTCGGCAAAGTACCTGAAGCCCGAGCTCATCGTCGAACTTCTGGTATGGAACGAGGAGATCATCGGCGCGAAGCTCCCTATCAAGATGGAGTTCAAGGTGACGGATGCGCCACCTTCCGTAAAAGGAAATACCGCCCAGGGTGGCAACAAAGTAGTCACTTTGGAAGGCGGTTCGACGCTCCAGGTGCCGATGTTCATCAACGAAGGCGATATCGTCCGTCTCAATACCGAGACCGGAGAATACGTCGAAAGGGTTGAGAAGGCCTAGCGGGTTTCTCGTTCGATCGGGAGCCTTCTCAGATCCTTGACCAGGACCGGCAGGCAAGCCTCCATAACCCGATCACCTGAATTCAGAATTTCTGAAATCACCCTTTTTATCTGGGCACGCTCCAGCTGAATAGGCGTAGGAGAAAAGTTTCTAACTATCTCCATACGATCCAGGGAAATTATCGCGCGATGTACGGGAGAAGACCCATGAAGCGGGCGCGCTTGATGGCTTCGTCGATCTTTCGCTGATGGCTCGCCGGCACCTTGGAGCGGCGCGCGCCCTGGATACGGGCATGCGGCGTCATGAAGGTCTTCAGGTACTGGACGTTCTTGTAGTCGACGTATTTAGGAAGCGTTGGGTTGAGGTTCATATGCTGTTATTAGAACGGTATATCGTCTGCGCTGATCTCTTCGCGAGGATACTCTATTTCGCCGCCGTTGTCATCTTGCGCTGCGGCCGGGCCTTTTCCGCCGGACGAAGCGCGTGGAGCGCCGCCGCTATCGCCCCCGCCGCCCATCCCATTTCCACTGCCCGGAGCGCCAGGACCGAACTGGAAGTTCTCGACGACGACCTCGGTGCGATACTTCTTCTCGCCTGAAGTCTTATCGTCCCATGAGCGGGTCTGGATACGGCCTTCGACGAATATTGGACGGCCCTTCTTAAGGTACTGCCCGATGATATCGGCGAGCTTGCCGAAGGCGACGATGTTGTGGAACTCGGTCGCGTCCTGCTTCTGGCCGTTCTTGTCTTTATACGTGCGATTCGTCGCTATCGAGAACGAAGCGACCTGCTGGCCCGACGGAAGCGCGCGGATCTCGGGATCGCGCGTCAGATTGCCGTAGAGAAAAGCCTTATTGAGGTACATGCGCTACTCGCTCGCTTTGGCGTCTTCAGCCTGCATCGTTTCGAGCGCTTCGTTCAAGGCGGTATCGGAGACTTCCCCGCCCGCTTCGGCCTCACGCTTAGGCTTCTCGATGACGCCCGAAGATCCGACAACCGGGCCGGTGACCGCGCCCGAAAGGGCTGCAGCGACTGCGCCACGGTCGGTCGTCACGATGAGATAGCGGAGGATGGAAGGGTTTTGGTCGATCAGGGCCTTAACGCGCTCGATAGCGTCGCGAGAAAGCTCAAAAGCGACCCAACCGAAGTAGGCGCTGTCATAATTGACGTTCTTGCCCGAAACGCGCTTCTGGATGTCATATGCGAGCGAGATCTTTGCCGGGAAGCGGTCGCCGACGAACTTGGCGCCCTCTTTCTTAAGAAGGTCCATGATGCCTTTCGTGGCGGAAGTAACCTCTTCGTCTGAAAGCGTCGGCAGGAGATGGAAGCCTACTTCGTAGACATTTGAACGCGCTTCGTCGCCCTCTTCGGAGATGGCAGAGACGTCGCCGATGTCGGTTTCCAAGATTTCAGTATCCATGTCCGAGGAGCGTACCATACGCCGTTTTAATAAGCAATTCCTAGGTTTTTCCTAAGTTTTAGGTAAGAAAAACCTAAGATTTTATGCCAAAAACCCGTAGCGCATTCCCTACCATCGCCTGTCGGACGGCCTCCTCTTCTGCCCCCCGGATGCGGGCAATGGCTGAAACCACGTATTTTACGTACGAAGGCTCGTTCCGACGGCCACGGAACGGTACTGGGGCCGCAAAAGGTGCGTCGGTCTCCGTCATGAGCATGTCGAGGGGAGCGAATTGCACCACCTCGTCGTAGTCATGAGTGAACGTAAGGACGCCGGTGAAAGAGGTCGAGAACCCAATGTCATAGAACCGCCGCGCAACCGCCACGTTGCCGACGAAAAAATGCATGTTGCCGCGGAGCTTCTCCCCTGCCGCGCGCTTCCTCGACTCAAGGAGCGCCGCCATGTCTTCGTACGCATCCACGGTGCCTTTGGTGGGACGGCAGTGGATCATCAGCGGGAGGTCGTACTGAACGGCAAATTCCATCTGCTTCTCGAATTCGCGAAGCTGGCGCTTCTTTTCGAAAGCCATATTGCCGGTCGGACGGAAATAATCGAACCCGCATTCTCCGACGCCGACGGTCTTCGGATCTTCGCCAAGCGTGCGGTATTCGCTTTCTGAGAACGTCTCGGTCACTGTATCGGTGGGATGGAGGCCGATGGTCGCATAGAATCCCTCCTTATCTTGCACAAACGCCACTGATTCCTCAGATGTCTGTTTATCCGTGCCCACCGTCAGCGTCCATATCTCCTCGTCCCGCATCCGGGCCAGGACCTCTTCAAGATCCTGATCGTAATCCTTGAAGGTCACGTGCGAATGGATGTCGAAATAGCGCGGCATGAGATGCATTATAGACAGTTTGCGGGTTTTTGATATAACAGGCCAACATGGCAGGAGAGGCGCTCAAAATAAACTGCGATACGTGTCGGAGCGCGTGCTGCCGAAAAGGCATCAGGATCGGACTGACCAATGATGAGCGACGATTTCTTGAGGACGGTGGCACAAGCTTTTCCGTTGAGATGCTGCCGGAAGATATCAGTCCGACGATCGCGCGCGGCCAGCACATCAAAAACTTCGACGTCCTCACAAACGCGGAACGCCTTCAGAATCAACGTTATGCGCTCGCAGAAAGGCTCCGACAAGAAGACCTTGGCGGGAATACCGGCTTCTTTACGTTCGAAAGCGATTGCGGATATCTGGGGAAGAGGAACGATGGGAGCACCTATTGCCAAGTATATAACGACGAGAGACGGCCCGAGATCTGCACAAAGTTCAAAGCGGGCTCCTCACGTTGTTACTCTATGCGCCTACACGCTGGTATCGATAGTGATGACTAAAGACCTCAATCGAGGCGTTTGAAAAGATTTTCTGGTTTCTTGTTCGCGAGGATCGCGGCTTTGATCTTCTCATGCGTTGCGGGCATCGGCGCATGGAGGAGCCTGACGATCTGGTAAAGATCGGCGACCATCGAGGCGATCGCGGCTTTCCCCTTCTCGGGATCGATCTTCACCAGCTTGAAAGGCTCCTCGGCCGTGATGCGCTGATCGAGCTTTTGGATCTCGCCCCACGCGACGTCCATCGCGCGATTGAATTCGAACGCGGCGAGCGCATCTTTGTATGCCTGAGGTATCGCGACCGGCGGTGGCACGATGGGAGCCTCGAGGTTGTCTTCCGCGAGCTTCATCACGCGCGCGACGAGGTTCCCGAGACCGTTCGCGAGATTCGCGTCGTACGCCTCGCGGAATGCTGCTTCGGTGAAATCGCTGTCTTCCGTCGGATGGATGTGGCGCAATAAGAAATAGCGCACCGCATCGGTGCCGTATTTCTCCACCACCTCGAACGGGTCTATGACGTTCCCGAGGGACTTTGACATCTTCTGGCCGCCCGAGGTGATGAACCCGTGGATGAATATTTGTTTCGTCGGAGGAAGTCCGGCTGACATGAGCATCGCCTGCCACATGGCGGATTGCTGGCGCACCTGGTCCTTCCCAGCCACCTGGACGGCGTTCGGCGCCTCCTTCGTACCCCAGAATTCTGAGAATTTCTGCTCGTCTTCCGGCCAGCCCAGGGTCGAGATGTAGTTCACGAGAGCGTCGAACCATACGTACATGACCTGCGACGGATCACCCGGCACCGGCACGCCCCACGGCATCTTGTCGGCGCGACGCGAGATGGAAAAATCCTGCAGGCCTTTCGAACGGATGAGTTCTTGTATCTCGTTAAGGCGGAACGGGGGAACGAGGAAATCCTCGCGTTCATAGAGCGCGAGAAGCGCGTCCTGATATTTCGAGAAACGGAAGAAATAGTTCTCTTCGTCGATGAGCTCGATCTCGAGGTTCGGGTGGAGGATGCAGTGGCCGTTCTCAAGCTCGGAATCGGTCTTCTCGAGCTCGCACCCGACGCAGTACTTCACCTGGTAGTGCTTCGTATAGATGTCGCCTGCCGCTTCGCAGCGCTTCCAGAATTCTTGCGCCGCCGCGACATGGTGCGCGTCAGTGGTGCGGATGAACGCGTGTTCCGAGAGCCCGAGCGCGGCATCGAGCTTCTTGAAACGCTCGGCAAAGCCGTCCGCATACGTCTTCGGCTCTTTCCCTGCCTCCTTCGCGTTCTTCCAGACCTTCTGACCGTGCTCATCGGTGCCGGTATTGAAAAAGACCTCGTCGCCCGTGAGGCGCCGGTAGCGCACGTACGCATCGGCCTGCACGAGCTCCAAGGCGAAGCCGATATGCGGCTCCGCGTTCACGTACGGAAGCGTCGTCGTGAGATACGTCTTACCCATCGGGCTATAGTACTACTTTTGCGCTTCTCACCTACTCCGCCTTGAGGCGTATGAGCTTACGCTTCTTCGCTTTTTGGATGTCAGAGACGAGCTCCTGGAGCGCAGCGGCGATGGGCACTGAGAGCACGATGCCGAGAAATCCTGCGATCTGGCCGCCGACGATGAGCGCCAGGATGACAAGGATCGGCGGCACCCCGACAACCTTCTTCACGACCAGGGGGTAGATGAGGTGCGATTCGAGCTGATGGAGGATGACGAATCCGCCACCCGCGAGAAGCCCCATCGAAAGGCCGCCCGAGGTGACGGCCACGATGACCGCGACCACTCCGGAGATGAGGGGGCCAAAGATGGGGACGAGCTCCGCGAAGGCCGCGACGACGGCGATGATGAACGCATACGGCACGCCGACGATGGTGAGCCAGAGGAACGCGAAGATGCCCATGATCAAGGAGAGCATGAGCTGGCCCTGCATCCACAATCCGATCTTATGATGCGAACGCTTCCACAATCCGATAGCGTATTCCTGATGCTCGACGGGCACGACGACACTGATGAAATCGTCGACGCCTGTTTCTGCGACGGCGAAATAGAACGAGAGGACGATGATGAGCACGAAGGAGACGACGCCGCCGAATATGACCGAGATGGCGTGGAAGGCGCCGGAGGACGTCTGCGTGAAGAGCGTCTCAAGGCCGAAGAGCGAATTGGTCAAGGAGAGCGTTGAGGCCGCCGACTGATGCGCGAGTGCCTCGAGGCTCACGGGAAGGTATGTCTGTATGTTGAAAGCGGAAACGTACTGAGGGATAAGGGTGAGGAAGCCCCGCGCTTCCTGGACCAAGGGCGGGATAAAGAGGTATGCAATGGAGAAAAGTATGCCGAGAACGACGACATAGATGAGCGCGACCGCGAGCGCGCGGCTGAAGCGGTAACGGCGCACGAAAAACCGGACGCCCGGCTCGATGGCCGACGCAAGGACGATCGCCGTGAGGATGATGAGGACGAGGCTCTTAAGGAAGACGATGAGCCACAGCGCGAGCACGATGCCTATGGTCGTGAAAATCGTCCCCGGCGTTATCGTGACGGTGACCGATTTTTGAGGCTCCATTGAAGCCATTCTAGCACCCTGAACCTTCCCGTATCTTCTCGATAGCCTCGGCTATCGAGACCCGCTCTTGCGCGCCAGAGTCGCGATCCCGCACCGTGACTGTTTCTTTGAGCTCGGGCTTCTCGCCGAGCGTATCGAAATCGATCGTGACGCACCAGGGCGTGCCGATCTCATCCTGCCGCCGGTAGCGCTTGCCGATGTTGCCATTGTCGTCGAAGACGACCGCGGGCACTTCCTTTTTGAGCGTCGCGAAAACTTCTTCAGCTTTCTGGACGAGCTCGGGCTTGTTCTTAAGAAGCGGGAATACCGCGGCTTTGATCGGAGCGAGGTGCGGCGGGAACTTGAGAAACACGCGCTTCTCCCCTCCGAGCTCATCTTCAGAATATGACTTCGAGATGACGGCAAGGAGATGGCGTCCCAGGCCGAAGGTCGGTTCGATGACATGGGGCGTGAACTTCTCGTTCGTTTCCGGGTCGAGATATGAAAGCTCCACGCCGGAGTGCTCGGCATGATTCTTGAGGTCGAAGTCAGTGCGGTAGGCGATGCCGCCTATCTCATCGAATTTGTGCGGGTAGCGGAAATGGAAGTCCACCGTGCGTTTGGAATAGTGCGCGCGATCATGAGCCTCGATCTCGACCTCCTTGATATCTTCCGTCTCGAATCCGAGAGCGGCGAACCAGCGGCGCGCTTCGGAAAGCCAGTATTCGAAATACCGTTCCCACTCGGTTTCTTTCACGAAATACTCGAACTCCATGATCTCGAGCTCGCGGACGCGGAAGATGAAATCCCGCGGGGCTATCTCATTGCGGAACGCCTTCCCTATCTGGGCCATACCGAACGGAAGACGCGGATGGAACGAATCGATGATGTTCTTGAAATTGACGAACATGCCCTGAGCCGTTTCGGGACGTAGGTACGATTTCTGGGCGCCTTCGGCGCCGACCTTCGTCTCAAACATGAGATTGAAAGAGCGCTCGGCTCCGAGTTTTCCACCGCAGTCAGGGCACTTCGCCTTGTCCGTGAGGTGATCGGCGCGGAAACGATGCCCGCATTTTTCGCATTCGACGATAGGATCGGCGAAGCCGGCACCCGTGTGCCCCGAGGCTTCCCATACCTTTTCGTTCATCAGGATGGCCGCATCGATGCCGTACATGTCGCGGCGGGATTCGACGAACATGCGCCACCAGAGGTGCTCGATATTCTTCTTCAGCGCGAGACCCAGCGGGCCGTAGTCCCACGTTCCTGCGAGGCCGCCGTATATCTCGGAGCCTTGATAGATGAAGCCGCGCCGCTTCGAAAGCGACACTATCTGTTCCATACGACCTTCCTCCTTCGCCATTGCAGCTGATTGTAGCCTCCCTTCCCCTTCTCGGCCACCCGGTTGCCGTTCTATTGGCTCACGACGCCTTGGGCCTGATCGCCGCCGACCGAGGCGGTCGTGAGCGTCGCCGCGGTCGAATCGATAGAGGTGCGCGCGAAGCGATCGTATGCATCCACGCGCTCGTTCCCGACCAGATCCGGCAGCGTACCGATCTGGGATACCGACGGCGTGATGCCGATCTCGAACATGCCGTTCTGGGCGGCCCCGCCTGACATGTCGCCGACAGTCCAGGTGATGACATGCGTCGACGCGTTGAAGGAGATCGCGGAACCGGAATCGCTTTTCAGGAACTTCACGTAGCTCGGAAGGATGGCTGACACGACCGCGTTCGCGAGCGGGTTCGATGAGTTCGCCACGCTCCACGTGACTTCGTAATCTGTTTCCGCACCGGTCTTCGGCGGCACGGGGCCTGAAAGACGTGACAAGGTGGGCACGAGCGTGAGCGCGCTTTCGACGTTCGCGATGGTCGTCGCGGTGGATTCGACCGACGACGGCACACCCGTCTCGCTCTGTCGATCGCCTTTCACGTCGACGGAAAGATGCACCTGCGGATTCGTGTACGAGCTCGCGTTCGACGGAAGCGTGGCGATGGTGTAGTTAAAGGCGTTCGACGCGCCTGGCGCGACATTCGCAAGGTCGGGATCGGTGGTCGAATCCCACGTGATGGTGTTCGCGCCGGAATTATAGAAACCGTTCGAAGCCGAGATGCCGGTCGGGTCCAAGACCGAGCCCGTGAGGGAGAGCGTGATCACGAGATTCTCGACGGGCACGGAAAGGTTGTTTGTCCAGGTAATGGTGCCGCTGACCTTCATGCCCGGCAGGATAGTGTGCGTGTCGGCGACGCTTCCATTAAGCGCGAGCGCAACAGAAACGAACGGCTTCGCGATCGTGACGGATAGGTCAGACGTGGCCAACGGCGCGACGATCTGATTAGGCTGATTGTCAGTCTGCGTTCCGGTGTTGAAGATGATATCGCGGCTATCGCCATCTTCGCCGGTGAATGAACCGGAGATCTTCACGGTACGCGATCCGCCCGGCTGGATGTCGCCAAGATTCCACACCGCCGTCCCTGAAACCGGCTTAGGATCCGACGAGGCGAATGCGAAGCCCGGAGGATAGTTGGCGATAAGCAGCATGTTCTTCAGGACTTCCTGGGCGTTTGAGGTCACCGTGACCGTAAAATCGTTTGACTGGCCGGACACCGCCTGCGTGAGCGCGTCGGTAGTGATAGCGACCGGCGACTGGTTGATGCGCGTCGTGTAATCGGCATCGCGCACGTAGACCGCGTTGGAAGATGGGACGCGATATTCGGCGCTCGCGTGGATGGTGAGATTCTGGCCCGCCGTGCCGAAGATCGTCGCACGTACGGTACGGTTCACGCTCTCGCCCGGGTTGATGGTGCCGAGCGATATGCGCGTGTTCGGCATGTCAGCGGTGGCGTCGGTATCCGAGCGCGTGCCGGGCGGGAAATCGATCACGAGATCGGTGAGCTGCATCGGCACGGAATTGCGGTTCGTGACGACGACCTGTAAGGAGAGCGTCGAGCCGGCGCCGACCTCGGTGGGACCGGTTATCTGCACGTCGACGTTCTTTGACGAAATCGTATTGTTGCCCGAAAAGATGATGAGTCCTGCTACAGCGACCGCGATGAGGAAAAAGACCATCGCGCCGCCGAAGACGATCTCAAGAGGGGTATAGCGGCGTTTTCTGCGTTTTGCCATGGGTTTTTCTCCGGATGCGGATTCTTCTTGCCAGGCGTCCGGCGCACCGGACGCCTTCGTGAAGAGCGGACGGCGCCGGATGCCGCTTTCCGCCGTACCGGCATCGAGCTTCTTCGACAGCCTCTCAAGCGCGCTCTCGTCGGGCATAGAGGACAGTTTACCGCTTATCCCAGCCAACCCGGCGCTCAGAGAGGAAAATGTTTTTGACTCCTTGAAGAAATAGAGGTAGGTTTGCTCTATGTCCATCGGCTCTGAACGACCTGAAAAGGCACCTGGGATCGCGCGCCGCACACGTCATCCGAGAGAGCGCATCCACGAGAAACTCGACCCAAAAGAGGTGAGAGCGAGGCAACGCCAACTCAAGAAAGCACGCCTGATAGAGCGCGATGGGTTTGTGACGCTCTACGTCACGCCAAATGCTCGTTAAAGCCCGCTCGCGTTGATGCCTTCATTGATGCGGGTGACGAGCGCGCGGTGCGAGCCGCGCGCTTTTTCCAAAAGTGCTCCATCATAGGATGCAGCAAGGAATGCCCGCGTTGTCTCATCTTCCGCCACATACCCTAAAGCGGCGAGCATCCGGAGGACGGCGACGCATTCGGCCTCGGGAAGCGCTCGCTCATCGATGTGCGGAAGCGTTTCGAAAAATCCGATGAGCGAAGAGAATAGGTACGGATCGCTCCCCTCGCCTCGTACGAACTGCCTGACCGCCTGGATGACCCGGGCCGCGGCCTTTTGCGCGCTATCGTTCTCTCCGAGCTCAAAATAGATATTTTCAGTATCGGTCGCCCCCGTCACGCGCCATATGTCGCGGCCTTTCACCAGGCGATAAGTACCGAGCGTGCCGACCTGCAGATGCGGCCGTAACTTGGAGCGTTCTTCGCGTGCGCTTTTAGCGAGCGCCGTCACGAGGCCGAGCGCATCGGTATACAGCGAGACGCGCACGCTCCCCTCACCCGCCGCGCGACGGGCGACGACGATACCTTTGGCCGTTATTTCACGCTGCCCTGACATCGAACCTGTTGCCGGTTTCTTTACCTGAGAGATTAGCCGCTTTCACCAGGTCGTCCCACGCTCCAGATACTGCAGCCTCTTTCTCCTTCGGAACTATGAGTACGGCTTTGTCCTTGGGCTGGAGTTTCGCGGCTTTCCGGAGGTCCTGCACCTCGCGGATGAGTTCGCGTACGTCGCCTTCCTTCTGCAGTTCTTCGGTTATCTTGGTGTCGAGCAAGAGCTCCGATGCTTCGGTGAGTATCTTTTTCACATTGAGCTCGTCCGCGAGAATTGCTTGCATCTCAGGAGAAAGCCGGCCCGGGATCGACAACGAAGCAAGCGGCTGGCGCACCTTGATGTTCGCTTTCTGCCGGAGCATAAGGCCCTCCGATGCGAGCTTCTGCGTCGCGGCCATAAACGTGATGAGTTCTGTGTCCGCCTTCCCCGACTCGGGCCAGACCGCAAGATGCACGCTCTCGGGAACATCGAACGCCTTCACCTTCTGATAGACGTACTCAGCCGTGAACGGGATGAACGGCGCAACAATGCGCGAGAATGTTTCAAGCACGTACCGTGTCGTCATGAGGGCATCCGCAGCATCGTTCCCCTCTCCTTTGAACCTATCGCGCGAACGGCGCAAGTACCACGTCGAGAGATCTTCAACGAAATCCATCAAGGGTCGCGCCGCGCGGTCGAGCTCGTACGACTCCATGCCGGAAGTGACGGCTTCGATGGTCTGGTTCAGGCGCACCGTGATCCAGCGGTCAAGGACGTTTGATGAAGGGGCTTCGGCATGCGGTGCGTCTTTGTAGAGTTCATAGAATGAAAGGACATTCGTGAGGCGGCCAACAAGTTTGGATGCTATTTCCGCGACTCCTTTCTCCGAAAAGTTCAGATCCTCACCGCGCATCAGGGGCGACGCGAGGAGGTAGTAGCGGATAGCATCTGCGCCGTGCTTCTCGAGAACCTCCATAGGGTCGGGATAGTTCTTCAGACGCTTCGACATCTTCTGACCGTCTTCCGCGAGGACGATGCCATTCACGATGACGTGCTTATAGGGCGTTTTGCCGAAGAGCGCCACGCCGAGTACAAGAAGCGAGTAGAACCAGCCGCGGGTCTGGTCGAGGCCTTCCGCTATGAAATCCGCCGGATAGCCGCGGGGCTTCTTTAAGAATCCGGGTTTCGGATCGAAAACGTCACGATGCGCGAACGGATAATGGTTCGACGCGTAGCTCATCGAGCCCGATTCGAACCAGCAGTCGAACACGTCATGCACGCGCTCGAGATGCACCCCGTTCTCTTCGAGCTTCACTTCGTCTATGAATGGACGGTGCAGATCGAGTTCGTAGTTCTCGTTGTGCGGGAGCGGTACGAAAGAAAGTTCTTTTACTTCAGCATTATTGAGCATTTTCAACGGCCCCTTTTGTTTCAAAGTTTCAAACGTATATCCTTGCGCAACGAAATCGAGAGCGCGCGCCAAACCTGCATGCGTAACAATGAGAATATTTTTATTCTGATACGTCTTCTCTAGTTCATATAAGAAGTCTCCTGCTCGTCTTACTACAGCGACAAAGTTCTCACCTGAGACAAACGAACGGGAGGGATCTTGCGCATAATTCTCCACGTAATACGGCTGCTGAATCGCCATTGGCTGGCCTTCATATTCATCGCTTTCAAGCCATTCGCGCGCTTGTTCATCTACAACGACACTCGCGACAGGCAGGCCTTTACCTGCCCGAAACAACTCTGCGCTTTCTCGCGCCCTCTCCAGAGGAGAAGCAATTATGAGATCCACTCTCTCATTGAGATTCTTTAACGCCTCCTGAACTTGCTGCTTTCCCCGTGGAGTAAGTTTTGCATTTACTTCCAATTCCCTATGCCATGTGGAGGAAATATTATTGTCTGCTTCTCCGTGCCGCATGACGAAATAACGGTTCCCTGACTTCTTCGCGTAACGCTTGAGATCGTCCACGGAACCGATGACGATGTCTTTCTTCGTCTGGGGGTTCCGCCAGACCGGTATCGGTGCGCCCCAATAGCGGGCGCGTGAGATGGCCCAATCGCGAGCGTTCTCCAGCCAGTTCCCGAAGCGCTTCTCCCCCACTTCCTTCGGCACCCAGTCGACTTTCTTGTTTTCTGAAACGAGCTTTTCCTTGAACGAAGAAACTTCTACGAACCACGAGGAGGTAGCGTAGTTGAGAAGCGGCGTTTCGCAGCGCCAGCAATGCGGATAGCTGTGCACGAGCTTTTCCTTCGCGAACAGGAGTCCGTGTGCGGCGAGGTACTTGATGACCGCGACATCCGTGGATTGCGTATCTTCTTTCGGCTTCGCCTGCATGCCTTTGAAATCCGTGACGGCATCGACGAACATGCCGTCTTTGTTCACGTGATGCAGAACAGGTAAGTTTTCTTTTTGCGCAAGCGCGAGGTCGTCCGCGCCGAAGCCGGGGGCGATGTGCACGATGCCGGTGCCGTCTTCCATCGTGACGAAGGGTGCCGCGTACACTTTCCATGCGTTCTGCTTCCCTTCTATCTTGAAGTCTTTGAAATACGGGAACGGCGGCTCGTATGACTTGCCGACAAGATCAGCGCCGCTGAATTCTTTCTCGATCGCGTATTCCTCTTTCAGGAAGCTAAGCCGATCTTTCGCAAGCACGTACGATTCGTCACCGATCTTCACTTTCACGTATCCCGCCTCGCCGTTCACCGCAGCGGCCAGGTTGCCCGGCAACGTCCACGGCGTCGTCGTCCAGGCGAGAAGCGACGTGTTCGGTTCGTCCTTGAGGCGAAGCTTCACCGTCACCGAAAGATCAGTGATGTCCTTATATCCCTGGGCAACTTCGAAGTTCGAGAGCGTCGTGCCGCAGCGAGGGCACAGATGCATCGGCTTGAAGCCTTCATAGATGAGACCTTTGTCGTGTAGCTGTTTGAACGCCCACCAGACTGATTCCGTGTATGAGGCGTCCATCGTCCGATAATCGTTTTCCATGTCCACGAAACGCCCGAAGCGCGGGATGATGCGCTTCCAGTCGTCCGCATAGCGAAGTACCGCATTGCGTGCTGCATCGTTGAATTTCCCGACGCCAAGCTCCTCGATGTCGCGCTTCGTCTTGATGCCGAGCTCCTTCTCTATCTGATTCTCAAGCGGTAACCCGTGACAATCCCAGCCCCAGCGGCGCGGGACACGGTAGCCGCGCATGGTCTTATAACGCGGGATAGCGTCCTTGATGGTGCCAGCGAGGATATGGCCGTAGTGCGGCAAACCGGTAGCAAAAGGAGGCCCGTCATAGAAGACGAATTCGCCTTTCGGCGCGGCCTTTTCGAGCGTCTTTTCGAAAATCTTTTTCTCGTTCCAGAAGGCCAAAACATCCTCTTCGCGCTGCGCCGCAGGAGATGCGGCGGGCGGATGCGCGACGTTTTTCTCCTTTATTTCGCTTTCCTGCTCGAAGCGGGCGGGTTCGTCCATGATGGTGTTTCTATACTAGCATCGGAGCCGAACTGGTTTTCGGGGAGCTTCTTTAGATCCAGCGGCTGTACAAGCACGCCATGAAACGTGCGGTGCTCCTGCCGCGCGGCTTCGGCCGCGTTTACGAGGTCGGCAGCGTTCGTGAATCTTTCAGGTTGCATGTTTTTAAAAGAAAACCCCTTCCGGGGAAGGGGTTTTTGTTTATGCGAACGAACCCCTTCTCTATTTGAAGCGGGTAATGATGATCGTCGAAACTGAACCCGTCATGGGGCCAATGGTACGCCTGAAATTTGGCACGTCAAATCAAAGACCGTCGCCTTTATTCCTACCCTCAACACGGCGCCCAGAGGGCCTCAACCCGTTCAAACGCCTCGCTCCGGAGCGCCTTTTAAATTCGTTAAGACGTATAGTATCTGGCTCTTCTCCTTCTCTCGGAGCATGCTCCGCTGGTGCTGATGAATCGAACATATTCGAACTAACTTATCACAGCTTCAGCCGGTTACATCTTCTTCGGCACCTCGATGCCGAGAAGCCAGAGGCCGTTTTGCATCGTCGTCGCGAAGGCCTGGGTGAGCGCGAGCTTATAGGCCTCGTGTTCGGCGCCTATGATGCGCTCGCCGGCATACCAGGAGTTGAACGCGCTCGCGAGCTCGGTGAGGTAGGTGGTCACGAAGTGCGGCTGGGATTCTTTTTCAGCTCGAAGCACGATGTCCGGGAAGCGCGGCAAGAGACGCTCGAACACCGATACCGTTTCAGGCGCATCGTTCGCACCGCGCTTGGAGCTCCCGGCCTTTTCGAGCACGCTTCGCGCGCGCACGTATGAATATTGGAGGTACGGCCCTGAATCGCCTTCAAACGAAAGCGACGCTTCGGGATCGAATATGATGTTCTTTCCGGTCGCTTGTTTGAGTATCGAATACTTGATGGCCGCGACGGCGACCTGATCCGCAACGCGCTCTTTCTCCGCCTCGCTTGAGAACTCGCGACCTTCCATCTTCGCGAACGCTTTCGCACGCATCTCTTCGATGAGCGATTCGCCGGTGATGATATTGCCCTTCCGCGACGACATCTTGCCGCTCGTGAGCTGGAGGAGCCCGAACGCGACGTGCGTGTAACGCCCGCGCATCTCGGGTCGGAGCTCGGCGAGCGCGGCTTCCACGACCTTGAAGTAGCCGTCTTGTTCGACGGCGACCGTCGTGACGTTCAGATCGTACGCAAAAGCCCTCTCTTTCTCCTCCGCGAGTCCGAGTTCCTTGGCTTCGTACGTGGGCGTGCCTTTTGACGTGATGAAGACGCGCGTATGAAGGCCGGCTTTTTCTCCTTTATAGACGACCGCGCCATCAGACTCTTCGAAAATACCTTTTTTGAGGCCTTCCTTCACCAACGTGACCCCCGGCCCCGCCGTCTCGCTCTCGAAGAAGAGGCGATCGAATCTCGTACCCAGGACCGCGTAAAGCTCGTCGAAATGTTTCAGGGACGTCTCGCGCCCCGCGTCATAAATTTCCTGAAGCGATGAGTCCTTCTCGTAGAGGCGCTTATTGAGCTCATCTATCTCGGCTTTCGCCTCGGGCGAATCTTCATAAGCGCTGTTGCCGATGACATACGCCTTGCCTAAGTCGTCAACGTTCGCCGGATCCAGGTGCTCTTTGCGGAGTCCCCAGATGCACTTCGCGACGTGTGGTCCGATGTCGCCTTGATAGTTTGCGCGGAAGACGTCCGCGCCGGACGCTTCGACGAAGCGTGATATCGCCTCGCCGACGGCCGTCGACATGAGATGTCCGATATGGAACGGCTTGAAAGGGTTCGGCTGAGCATATTCGACGATGATCTTTTTTCCTTTGAGCGAATCGTTCTTTCCCCAATCCTTCTCGTTCTTGATGATCTGAGATACGGAATCGGAAAAGGCGTCACGCGAAAGGTGGAAATTGATGAAGCCCGGGCCTGCAATCTCTATCTTCGTGACGCCGTCAATCTCGCCGAGCTCAGCGACGAGCTTTTCAGCGAGCGCACGAGGGTTCATCCTCGCAGCCTTCGTTGCGGCAAGCGCGACGTTCGTCGCGTAATCGCCATGAGCAAGTTCCGCCGGGAACTCCAGATGCGGCTCGGCTTCGATGTCGAGCTTCGCGAGGGCCTTTTGAAGGGCTTGAGCTATGCGCTTTTTCGAAACCATCATCCAAGTATAGCCGGAACGGGCGCCGGCGGTAGGCATCTCAGGCCCGAAGCGTTTCATAGTTTCTCCGGCACTCGCCGCGGTGCACGCGGACGGATTCGTTCCGTGCGACCGCGATGGTGACTCCCGTGCGCCCTCGAGCCGCTACCGGTTCTCCGCACCAGCCGCAGGATACGAGGCGTTCTTGCTGAGGCCGGTATGTTCTGATTTCTTCCATGGTTTTTTCCGTAACGGATACTAAAAAACGGCCTCGTTTGAGGCCGTTTGGAAGATTTCGTTTCAGAGAACAAATGCTCGCAGACAGCCTCAAAGGTTTAGGGAACGCTTACGGATGATATGAGCGGCCGAATTGTGTACGTCGTAGTTCACGTCTTCAGTATGCGCGAACGCAGTATCTGGGTCAAGATTTGGCGGTGCGCGTTTCTTTCCACAGAGCGACGCGTGCGCCGCGATCGGTGCTAAAGCCGCGTTTTTTGAAAAACCCAACGGCTTCAGTGGACGTCGCCAGAACCTCCGTAATCTCTTCCTGCTCCGCTTTTGCGACGCACGCATCTACAAGTCGACTCGCAACACCGCGCGTCCGGGACGTTTCCTCTACCGCGAGACTCCGTATCTCAGCGAGACGCTTTCCGTAGACGACGAGAGCACAGCACCCGACTATGTTCTCGTTTGCTTTTTTGCCCTCGACCGCCACGAAAAATTCTCTCGTTTTCGGGAGATGCGACTGCGCGAGCGTATCCGCATGCTCATGGATGAGGTGTTCTATCCTTGCCCGGTCTTTCGACCGCGCCTGCCGTATATCTATTTCCACGTTCTTAGACAAAGCTCTCGGGAATCGGGAACTCCTTGCACATCTCGCGTATCTCTTCGCGAACGGCAGACTTGGTCGCTGTGTCGTCTTTGTGTTTCAACGTCGTCACCAAGAGTTCCGCGACACGCGCGCATTCCTTCTCGCCGAACTTGCGCGTCGTGATGGCGGGCGTGCCGAAGCGGATCCCGGACGGGTCCAACGGCTTCCGGGTGTCGCCGGCGATGGAATTCATATTGAGCGTCATGCCGACCTCGTCGAGGACCGTCTGAGCTTCCTTGCCCGTAACGCCGAGGGAACCGAACACGTCGGCGAGGATGAGGTGGTTGTCTGTCCCTCCGCCGATCATCCTCACCCCTTCGCGCTTGAGAACCGCCTCCATCGCTTTCGCGTTCTTCAGTATCTGTGCCGCGTACTGCTTGAAGGCGGGCGACTGCGCCTCTTTGAACGCTACGGCTTTCGCCGCGATGGTGTGCATGTGCGGTCCTCCCTGGATCCCGGGGAAGATGGCCTTGTCTACCTTTTTAGCGATCTCTTCGCTCTCGCGCGTGAGTATGATGCCGCCCCGCGGTCCGCGAAGCGTCTTGTGTGTGGTCGACGTGATGAGGTCGAATCCGTCATCGAAAGGATTCCTGAGGACGCCGCCGGCGATGAGCCCGGCGATGTGCGCCATGTCGGCCATCGTGACCGCGCCGACCTCCTTCGCTATCGAGACGAATTTCGCATAGTCGAGCGTGCGCGAATACGCGGAGAAACCTGCGAGGATTATCTTCGGCTTTTTCTCTATCGCGACCCGGCGGAGTTCGTCATAATCGATCTCGCCCGTTTCCGGGTCCTTCATCTTGTAGGTGACGAAGTTGTATATCTTCGCCGGCAGCGTCATCGGATGTCCGTGCGTGAGGTGTCCGCCATGCGAAAGATCCATGCCTAAGACCGTATCGCCCGGCTCCAACAGGGCGGCGTACACGGCGAGGTTCGCAGGCGCTCCCGAGTGTGATTGGACGTTGGCGAATCTGCAGTTGAAAAGCGCCTTGATGCGCTCGATAGCGAGGGTCTCTACGACATCCGTATACGTCTGTCCGCCGTAGTAGCGGCGGCCAGGATAGCCTTCTGAGTATTTATTCGTGAGGACCGAACCGTTGGCCTCGCGCACCGCGCGCGACACGTAGTTCTCGGACGGGATGAGCTCAAGACCTTCTTCTTCGCGCTTCTCTTCGCCGTGTATCGCGTCCGCTACTTCTTTATCCTGCTTCTCGATGTACATGCGCAAATCTCGGTTAGCGGCGGATAAATTTTCTGACGATACCGTGGATCTTCTCGTGAATCGCTTCTCTTGAAAGTATACCGCCGCCTTCGCCGCACTCAATCTTGACCCAGTCCGATTTTTCTTGGATGAGCTTCAACGCGCTCTTTTGGGCCGCCTCAAGATACGCCGGGTCGCCCTCGACGATGTCTTTCCCTTTATATGCATATTTCTTCTTGCGATCCCGGTCTTTGTTCTTCAGAAGCTTCAGGACGTCTTTCATCGGCAGATGGAGATAGATGATGAGATCGGGCCGCGGGAGGCCGAAGACCTCATGCTCCATCGTGTCGAGCCACTTCAGGAAGGCTTTGCGCTTCTTGGGGTCCTTGATCTTTCCTCCCTGGTGAAGCTGGTTCGCTGAAACGTACCGGTCGAGTATGACCACCTTCCCTTCTTTGAGCCATTTCTCTATCTGGGCCTTGGATTCGAAACGATCTGCCGCATACATGACCGAGGCGATGTACGGGTCGGTATGAAGGAAATCGCCATAGACGCCCGTGAGCATGGCGCCGATGAAACTACCGAAGAAATTCTTGTAGTATTGCGGAAAATCGAGCGTCTCGACCTTCACGCCTTCCTTCCGCAGGCGCTTCACCAGAAGCTTCGTCTGCGTCGCCTTCCCGACCCCGTCCGTGCCGTCGATGACGATGAGTTTCCCTTTTCTTTTCCCCTGCCGACGCTTCATGCGGGCAGTATAACAAGAGTCAGATTTTATCGTTTTCTGAGCATTTTTTGCTCCGAACTGGACCCAGAATAGTGAAGATATCCTCCCCGCTTCAAAAGCCCGTGCCCGAGCTCAAGAATCCTGGTGTCCTTTGGTCGCTGTAGCCGCTTCTGGGACAACAGTGGTTCGATGATATTTTCTGTAACGATGTCAAAATGACCCCCCGTCGCCTGGCGTATCAATGATAAAGCCTCCGTTGAATTCAAATCTATCGCTACATGACCAGTGATCTGGCTTCTCCGATCAGGATTAAGTTGTTCGGCATCGGCCGTATATGCTTTTGCGCCGAGCGCTTGGATGGCAGCTGCGAGACTTCCATCACCACATCCGATATCGAGGACCTTCAATCCCGACAAGACTCGTTGATCTCGCAATGCCGCAACTATTTCTCCCGACGTCCGGTCCCGCGCCTCAAGAATCTGATCTAGTCTGGGATTCTTTGAGAGAGCCACTACTGACGCGAGCTGATATGTGCTCGTGGGCGTATTGAGCCAGAAGCCGGCGCCGAGCGGTTCCTGCAAAATATCTTCGAAACCATCTACGACATCGACCGTCGCCATGGTGCGCTGTCCAGGAAATAGTCCCGGTTCCTCTCTCCGCAAAGGTCGCGTTACGCGCTCATGCACCAGGAAACGTCTCCTGCGAACTTCAGGCTCTAGACCCCGAGGATCAGTCTGTTCCCGCCAGCTCTTGCTTTGCACAGACTCCATGTAATGGAAATTACAATACTCTATGGTTTTGTCAAATAACCCTCCTTCAGCGAATTGGTGTTTCCTAATTGCAACGGTAAAATACGGATAAGAAAACTATATGCGCCAATATCTCGATCTCCTGCAGAAAGTGATGGACGAGGGGCATGATCGGGAGACGCGGAACGGGAAGACGCGCGCGATGTTCGGCCTCCAGATGCGCTTCAAGATGGAGGACGGCTTCCCGGCGATGACGACGAAAAAGCTCGCGTGGAAAGCGGTCAAATCGGAACTCTTGTGGTTCATCGAGGGCTCGAACGACGACAACCGGCTGAAAGAGCTGAACGGTTCGGAACGCACCATCTGGACCGACAACGCTGAAGCGCCGTACTGGGCGCCGAAGGCGAAATTTCCGGGGGACCTCGGCCGCATCTACGGCGTCCAATGGCGCAAGTGGCAGAAATCCGATGGCACGACCGTGGATCAGCTTGCTGAGGTCATCGAAAAAATAAAAACCGATCCCACGAACCGCCGACTCATCGTCTCGGCATGGAATCCGGGAGAACTCGACCAGATGGCACTGCCGCCCTGCCACATGTTCTTCCAGTTCTTCGTGGATGGCGACAAACTTTCGCTTCTTATGCACCAGCGCTCCTGCGATGTCTTCCTCGGTGTCCCGTTCAACATCGCTTCCTATTCCCTACTTCTGCATATGGTCGCGCAGGTGACGGGACTCAAGCCGCACGAATTCGTGCATTCGCTCGGCGACGTGCATATATATCACGACCACTTCGATGCGGTGAAAGAGCAGCTCGCGCGGGAGCCGTTGCCATTGCCGACCCTGAAACTGAATCCGTTGGTACGAAACATCAATGATTTCAAGATGGAGGATATAGAGCTCGAAAACTATCAAAGCCATCCGCCCATCAAAGCGAAGATGGCGGTATGAGGGAACGGCGCGCCGACAACGCCGCGGAACGGAAGCGCTATACGCGAGGAGACCTTTCAAACCTGATATTCTGGTCCTTTTTCGCGTCGCAGGGCGACAAGCCTCTCAATGCATCGCTCTTCGTCAATGCGTTCGTCCAGAATCCGGAACTCCAGACGGCGGCGGCCCGCTACCGCGATGCGCTCGGCAGCGACGAGTCGGCGTGGCTCAAGCGGCCATCGGTGAGAAAGCTCATCGAGCGCGTACACCGCTACCGCAATAGCCGCATGCATGGCAGCAGCGAAGAGGGGGTCCCTCTGGAAACGGCGGTCCGAGAATCGTTTGAAAACCTGAAAAGCTTCCTGAGGGCCGTCGATGACGCGCCGCGGTATGCGAACAACCCGGCCGCGAACCCTCTCCATGCTTTCGTCGCGAAAACTGCGGAGCGCGAGACCGCGTTTCTTGAGAAAAAAGGGGCGCGTGCGGGACTTGACGCGTCCCGCAAGAAAATCGGCTGGTCGATGCTGTACCGCTTCGGCCTCTCCCCGGAACGCGAACAGCATCTCAGAGAAGGGCCGGTCCTGCCAGCGGAATTTCAGGATGTATGGCGGGCTGCCGGCGATTACGCGCGCGCGCAGGCAGACGCGCTCGGCCCCACGACCGTAGAGCGGCTTAAGAAACTCGGCGCCGCATACAAGGCGGAAACAGGGGAAGCGGTTCCTTTCGTGCAATGATTTGAGATTCCGCAGTTCTGCCTGTATTCTTCACGTAATCCATGGCGCTTTCCAACAAGAAGATCCTCGAACACATGAAGGCCGGGACGGTGGTCATCGAGCCGTTCGACCGAAAGAACCTGGCGACCTCGAGCTACGACGTCACCTTGGGCGAATGGTATTTCCGCGAACAACCGCCCCACGAGCATAAGAAGATCTACAACGTCTATTCGAAGGGCGACACCGAGCGCGTGTGGGACACGACGCCGCGTCGCGCGAAGAGCGCGAAGGAGGCCCTCAAGAATTTTAATTTCGCGTTCGATGGCATCCGCCCCGACGACAAAGTCATCCTCATGGAGCCGGGCGAGACCATCCTCGCGCACACGGAAGAATTCATCGGCGGGCGAGACACTGTGACGACGATGATGAAGGCGCGCTCCTCGATGGGCCGCAATTTCATCAACGTCTGCAAATGCGCGGGCTGGGGCGATGTCGGCTACACGAACCGCTGGGTCATGGAGATATCGAATGCGTCACAGCACTACATCATTCCCTTGGTCGTCGGCCGCCGTATCGCTCAGCTCGTGTTCTTCGAGACCGGACCGATACTCGCGGGCGACTACACCAAGACCGGCAAATATCAGACGACGACCGACGTCGCGAAACTCAAGAAGACATGGAGACCCGAGACGATGCTTCCCAAACTCTGGGCTGACCGCGATATCAAGAAGAAACAGCCGTGGCACAAGCGAAAATCATAGCGATCGCCGCGATCACGAAGAAGGATCGCGGATTGGGATACGAGAACAATCTCATCTGGAAGATACCGGATGACATGAGACATTTTCGTGAAAAGACGGCGGGGCACCCGGTCATCACCGGCCGCAAGAATCTCGAAGCGATGGGACGAGTGCTTCCTGGACGGCCAAACATTGTCGTCACACGAGATCCGGCCTATGCGAAAGAAGGAGCTCTCATCGCCCACTCCATAGAAGAAGCGCTCGAGAAAGCGCACGCTCTGGATGACCGCGAGATCTACATCATCGGTGGCGGCGAGATATACAAAGCCGCGCTCCCCTATACGGACCGGCTCGATCTCACGATCATCGAGGACGAGATGCCGGCAGATGTCTTCTTTCCGGAGTATTCCGAATTTTCGAAAAAGGTATCCGAAGAAAAAAAAGAATACGAAGGAACCCCGTACTCTTTCGTCGTCCTCGAACGACCCTGATCAGGCGATTTTCAGCTTTTCAGGCTCAAGAGAGATGAACGCTGGATTTTCGATCCATGTCTGTCTCTGACAAAGGATGCATCGGACCAGTTTTAACGGCGGCGTGGCCGATTTCGTCACGAACGCCTCCCGGTAGTTTTCGGGAGTCATGTCTACATCTACATGACGCCTACACTGCTTCCGCTCGAGCGTAGGAACTCTGGAACGCGGATCTTTGAAGATTCTTATTTCGTACATACGAAAATTCTCTCATCGTCTTTCGCGACAATCAAAGCGCGCTTCATGAGGCGCTACCGGCTCACTACGCCTGTCCGCCGCGCTTCCATGGCGCATGCTTGAGAAACGGTGCAAAGAGGTCATTCTCGATCGTGCGTTCGAATATATCGGAACTCCTATGATCCTGGTCACCGACATAGGGCGCGTTCCGGATGCGAACGAGTGGCGTCTGTTCGTTCGCCTCCCCCATCGCGAACGTCGCGATGGCAGCAAGGGAATCGGGAACGTTCGTCTGGCTGCCGCCCGACGGCATGCCGAGAAGGTCAGTGCGCATCTTATTCGAATATAGGGGCTCGAACCCGGCCCACGCGAGAGCGATGCCGACCACGCCTTTCCGCAGGAACACGCTCCGCGAATCCGTGAGGACGAGATAGAGCTTCTCGATGCCGTATTCTTTCTTGAACCATGACAGCAGTTCTTCAGCGGTCTCTCTTGGGTTCTTCGGCAAGAGGATATACCACTGTCCGAAGGGATCAATGCCAGCAGACGGGATAAGGATGCCGTTCGTTATCGTATGCATCACGGCGTTACCCGGCATCTCTTCGCGCTCGAGATAGAGCTCGGCTTCCTGGCGCACGAGATCGTCTTTCTTATCGTGATCACGCGGCACGCATCGGCCCTGATGTATGGAGACGGTCTTTGAAGAAAGCGCGATAACGTCGCCATCTTGAAGCGTGAGATCGGACTTCTTTATTTTTGAAAAGAGGTCGTCTTTCGGAGGAACGAGGAGATCAATAGAAAATGCGGTGACTTCCATCACCGCATTGTGCCTCGAAAGGAGTGTGCCTGGAAGCTATTTAATGTCGATCCCCATCGACCGCGCGGTTCCGGCGATAATCTTCTCTGCTTGCGCCTGATCGGTAGTGTTGAGGTCAGGCATCTTCTTTGTAGCAACTTCAGAGAGCTGGGCTTTCGTGATAGAGCCGGCTTTGACAGTCGGGACCTTTCCCGAGCCCTTCTCAAGGCCTGCGATCTTGAGGAGAAGGCGCGACGCCGGCGAGACCTTCACGATAAACGTGAACGAGCGGTCATCCATGACGGAAATCTCGACCGGGAGGATGTCGCCCATGCGGTCCTGCGTCGCCGCATTGAACTGCGTGACGAACTGGCCGATGTTGATGCCCGCAGGGCCGAGCGCGGTACCCACCGGCGGGGCCGGGGTGGCCTTGCCGCCGGGGACCTGAAGCTTGATCTTTTTTACTACCTTAGCCATGTTCCGTGATGATACTTAGATTTTCCTAACTTGCAAAAAGTCGAGTTCGACCGGCGTTTCGCGGCCGAACATGGACACGAGGACCTTCACCTTGCCTTTCTCTTCGTCTATCTCGCCGATCTTGCCTTCGAGGTCCTTGAATGGACCGTCCGCGACGACGACCGGCTCGCCCAAGGCGAAGTCGATCTTGTGCTTCGCGGTGTCCGTAGACATGCGGCTGAAGAGAGAGTTCATCTCTTCCTCGGTAAGCGGCACCGGCGTGACGCCCGAGCCGACGAAGCCGGTCACGCGCGGGGTGTTACGCACGACGTACCAGCTTTCGTCGTCGACGATCATGTCGACGAGGATATAGCCGGGATAGACCTTCTCTTCGACCGTGGTCCGCTTGCCGCCGGTCACCTTGATCTTCTTCTCGGTCGGGATGACGACGTTGAAGATCTTGCTCTGCATGCCCAACGACTCGATGCGCTGTTTGAGGTTACGCAAAACGGCGTTCTCGTATCCCGAGTATGTGTGGACGGCGTACCAGCCGCGCTGACCTGCATTTTGTTTCGACATGATTATCCTTTGATCTGAACGAGTCTTTCGAGGCCGTACGTGAAGAGGAAGTCGAACCCGCCGAGGATGAGCGCGACCGCGACAGAAATGCCGATGACGAGCGCGGTGTAGGCGATGGCTTGATTGCGGCTCGGCCACGAGACGTGCGTGAGCTCGGCGCGGACAGCTTTGATGTAATCAATGAGGGCTTGCATGGAAGTGCTTTTTCCTAAGAAAAAAGCCCTGCGACGGGCTTTTTTCAAGATAGCAAAATGATGAGAAGAGTCAAGCGCGGGGTTCGATAGGGGGCATGACGATCTCGAAATGGCGTTCCACCGGGTTCCAGCGGGTATTGGCACGTCGAGAAGGGTTCCCATATACCAATCCATCAACGAGCATATTGGCTCCTCGTGCATGAGGATGGGTATCAATGACCGTCCAATCTCTCCGATCAGGCGGGACGAACCGACGCTCTCTCTTTCCCATAACGAAGGATGCTACCGCCGCAAATCAGAGTCGTCAAATATGGCCCGCTAACGTATCTCGTACGTCACGGAGACGTCAACGGTGATCTCGTTCTGGCCGGTCGCGATTTCGGGCACGGTCGCCGCCTTGTCTGCGGAAGATGCCGCCATGCCATAGGCCACAGGCCCCGGGTAGCCTCCACCTCCTTCCGAGTAGCTCACGACCCGGACGATATGGACGCCAAGATCTTTCGCCAGGGCGTCGGCTTTCGTCTTAGCGTCGGCGATCGCCTTATCGCGTGCCTGTGCCTGCAAAGCATCCGGATTGTCTACCGTGAAGCTGGGGCCCGAGATGTTCGAGATGCCAGCATTCCCCAGCGCGGTCACCACGTTGCCTACGGCGTTCGTATCATGGATCTTGACGGTAACGCTTTCGGAAGCGGTATACCCGATGATCTTTGATTCAGGCTGGGCACAAGGGGGTACTTCGCCGTTCGCGTAGTAGACGGGGCACGGTGCCGAGTTCGAATAGCGCGGGTAGACGTTGTACGAGCTCGTCTGGATGTCAGCATCGGCTATCTTCTGGTCTTTCAATGCGGCGAGTGCGGCATTCCCGATCTTCGCGGCAGCATCCTGGGCTGCGGCAGCGGTAGAACCGTCGGCCTGTGCCGTATAGGAGACGGTCGCCAGGTTGGGCGCCGCCGAAACCTTCCCTTCTCCGCTCATATCGATGGTGTTCTGCGGCACCTGGGTCGGCGCACCGAGGTTCACGAGAGAAACGAGCGCGAGGACAAGGATAAGGAAAGTACCTGCAACGAGAAACGCCGCCACGAGCTTCGTCACGAGAGCGCTTTTAAGGAATCCGTTCGAGAGGTCAGTATCGTTGAACATATTGAAATACGGTTGGTTTTAATTTACTTAATTATAACAGTGCGCGAACGCGAGACGCCGTCTTCCGAAATAGAAGACAAGGGAGAAGAAAAGACCGCCTATCCATGTATATCTCATGAAGCGGATGACGCGCCGGTCGCTTCTTTCTTACCGACAAGTAGCAGGGTCGCTATGAACGTGGTAATCGGCACCGCCAAAACGACACCGATACCCCCGATAAGGATGCGGACGATCTCGGATGAGATTATTTCCTGATTCAGCGTAAAAGAAATGGGCGTGCCGGAGGAAAGATTATAGAGAAGGAGAAGCAGGGGCAACGCGGCGCCCACGTACGCGATAGCGAGCGTATTGACGAGGGCGCCGATATGCTCGCGACCTATCCGCATGGCGCGACGGTACAGATTGAAGCGCGAATGATCGGCGACCGATTTTGCGAGCTCATCGACGGCAACTGCCTGTCCGATGGCGGCATCATACAGAACCCCGAGAAGGCCGATGAGCACGCCGCCAAGAAGGATGCCGACGAAATCGATCGAGCCGGCGGTGGCAAAATTCAGCGTCATGGCTTCGTCCGTCGAGAACCCGGAAAAGTGCATCGAAGCGAAGACGGCCTCGGAAAGGATGCCGGTCAGGACGAGCGTCGCGAGCATGCCGATGACGGCTGAGGTCGTGACCTTGTTAAAACCATGCGTGATATAGGATCCGAGGAGAATGACGAGGGACGCGATGCCGACCGCGACGAGGACGGGAGGATATCCGTGTAGTATGCCGGGAAGCAGGAGGACGATTATGAAAAAGAGGCTGCCGGCGAGAGCGGCGAGCGCACGCACGCCCTGCCAGCCGCCGAAGACGCATACTATGCCGAAAAAGAATGCCGCGAGAACGAGAAGCTGAGGTATGCGATACGGTTCGGAAGCCGTATAGCTCAGAGCACCGGTCGCAGGATCAGTGGAAGACACTATGTAGAAACGGTCACCGACCGCGAGCGGCACGTAGTCGTTCTGGACGGTGATCACGGTTCCCGCGCCGGGCCCATCCGTGATCTTGGCTTGGAGCATCTGGACGCGTTCGACGAGGGTTGTGTCGGGCACCGCCTGCGATGATGTGCTTTCGATAGCGATGACGCTCGCCAGCACGGGGCTCGCGGACGGCGCGGCAGACGCCGCGTACGCAGGGAGAGCGAATCCGAGAACTATGAGGACCGTGAGGACGGCGCGCATCCGGTCAGTGTATCCCGCGAGCGATCAGATATGCCACGAAGGTGAAGGAGGTGATGAAAAAGCTCACCGGATACGGCAGATAGAAGGAGATGAAGAGCCCGAACCATGTCGCGAAAAGCGCTATCGCGACCGCGATGATGATGCCTTCCGCGGGACGGCGCGCGATGCGCTGAGCTATCGCCGCAGGCGTCACCATCAGGGAAAAGATGAGGAGCACGCCCACCACCTGCACGGCGATGGAAGTCGCTGCGGCGACGAGAAGCATAAATACGAATCCGATGGCATATACGGGAATGCCTTTCGCTTCGGCCACCTCTTCGTCAAGCGACGCGAAGAGAAGCGGACGATAGATGCACGCGAGTATCGCGAGGACGAGGATGCCGGCGATCACGGTCACCCAGACGTTCAGGACGGAGACGCCCAGTATCTCTCCGAAGAGGATGGAGTAGGCTTCCGTCGCATATCCGCCGCGATAGAGGCTGATGAAAAGGAGCCCGAGACCGAGCATGAACGCGAGGACGGTGCCTATCTGCACGTCGCGGTTCGACGCTCGCTTGCCGAGCGCCGCCATGAGGGACGCCCCGCCGAGGGTAAAGACGAAGAGGCCGAGGATGGGATTCACGCCCATCAGTACGGCTCCCGCGGCGCCCGTGAACCCCGCATGCGAAAGGCCGTGCGCGGCAAAGGAAAGACGCCTTAAGACCACGAAATAACCGATAATCCCCGCGACGATGGCGACGACGGTGCCGGCCTCGAACGCGTGCTGCATGAAGCCGTAGTGCCACATCGAGGCGAAGTCGGCGATGAGATTCCAACTGAATGCGATGCTATTCATGATCGTGGTGAGGCGCCGCCTCCTCGATGCCAACGATCGCGAGGCGCCCCTTCGAATCGTGCAGAACCTCGACAGGCGCGTCGTAGAGCTTCGAAAGCGTCTCGGAGGTGAGCACGTCTCGAGGATGTCCTGCGGTCACCCGGCCGTTCGCAACATAGATGACGCGGTCGAGGACGTCGAGAAGCGGATTGATGTTGTGCGCGATGAGAAGCGCCGTCACGCCCCGTGAGCGGACGATATCGCGCAGAAGCTGGACCATCTCGCTCTCGCGACGGATGTCGAGGTTCGCCAAGGGCTCATCGAGGAGGAGGAGCTCAGGGTCGCCAGCGAGCGCCTGGGCGAGGAACACTCGCTGGAGCTCGCCGCCGGAGAGCGATGCGAGCGAGCGGTTCGCGAGCGCGGCCGCCCCGACGTCCGTGAGGGCGAGAAGCGCAGCCGAGCGCTCTTTGCGGGCTTCTTTCGGGGTATCGAATCCCCATAGCCCCGCGCAGCTGCCGAGGCGCACTACCTCGAGCGCTTCTATCGCCGTGTCTGGATCGACCGTATGGCGCTGGGGAACATAGCCGATGCGGACATTCCCTTTCCGGACGGGTTCGCCGAATATCGAGAGCTTCCCTTCCATGGGCTGAAGGAGTCCGAGCAGAAGCTTGATGAGCGTCGTTTTGCCGACGCCGTTGGGCCCCAGGACCGCTACGAATTCGCCGCGATGGATGGAAAAGTCCGCGCCAGACCAGAGTGCCTTCCCCGCGTAGCCTGCCGCGAGATCATGGGCGACGATGATATCCGTGTCCGCCATTTATTTCGATGCGGACTGAAGCGCCGCTTGGAGCGCATCCGCTTCCGTACCCATCCAGTCCTGGAAACGCGCGCTTGCGGGCGTCAAGGTCTCGCTTATCGGCACGATCGGTATGTTATTTTTCTCCGCAAGGCTTTTCATGCTTTCGGTGATTGGCGTATCGGTCTGTACATTATAGATGAGCACTTTGATCTCCTTCCGGTTGATCTGATCCTGGAACTGAGCGACCGAGGCGGCCGACGGGTCATTCCCTTCGCCAACCGCCTGGATGAATGCGGGCGGCGTGTTGAGATTGACGCCTGCCGCTGCCGCAAAGTAGACGGCGATGTCTTCAGTCGAACCGACAGGGATGCCGGCGTAGGCGGCTTTAATGCTCGCGAGCGTGTTCTGGTACCCCGAAAGCGACGTCATGAGAGCCGTAGAGTTGCTTTTGAAGTAGGCCGCATCCGCGGGATCGAGCGCCGCGAGATCGTGCTCCATCTGCACGACCGCCGCATTCACATACTCCGGATCGTACCAGAGGTGCGGGTTATCGCCGGACTTCTTGCCGACGAGGTCGGCTATGTTCAAGACGATGCGGTCCGGTTTCGATGCCGAACCAAGGAGCTTGTCCATCCATGTGTCATACCCTGCCCCGTTCTCGACGACGTAATCGGCATCCGCGACCGCACGCGCGTCGTCGGTGGTCGCCTCGTAATCATGCGGGTCGGCGTTCGGATCGGTCACGATGCTGTCGACGACCACCTTGCTGCCGCCGATCTGCGTCGCGAGACTGCCCCAGAAATTCTCCGCGACGACCATATGGAGGGGCGCTCCTGAGGTCGGCGCGGACGGCGACGGATGGTTCGTGACAAAGAATGAAACTACAACTCCTGCGACCAGAAGGACGGCCGAGCCGATAAGAAGCTTGATGGTGGCGCTCATGATGCTGTATGAAATGAAGTTATATAAATATAAAACGATACATTCCGGCTCATGCCGTACGAACGCTCCGCGCGCAGACGACACAGATGCCGGTGAATTCGAACGAATGACCGATGAGCTTCGCGAAGGAGCGGGTTCCCTTGAGGACGCGCGCGGCGAGGCGTTCGTGGGACGGCTCTTCGAAGTCCTCTACCCTGCCGCACCGGATGCATACGACGTGATGGTGGTCGTCTGTAGGCGCGTATTCGTACGCGCGGTTCGCGCCGAGAAGGGTCTCGCGGATCAGCCCTTTTTTCGCGAACGCCTCGACGATGCGGTAGACGGTCACCTGGTCCGCTTCGGCGCCGACCCGCTTCGCGATCTCGCGTATCGGAAGGGGCTTCGGCGTAGCCGCAAGGACGCGAAGGACCGCGAGCCGCGGGCGTGTCGCCTTGAAGCCGGCGGTCCGGAGCGCTGAGGCGAGTGCGGAAGCCATGTCTGCCGTACTCTAATGCAATTGCAAAATTATTGCAAGTACTCAGAAGCACTTACGCTCGCTGAAGCACTGTTTCTTGCGCGTCGAGTGCGGGGAATGTCACCGCATCATCTTCCTGAGGCCGGATCGGGATAAGCGTATGGACGATCCAGGTCTTCCCTTCTTTGCGGAGGATCGCGACGTTGTCGAGCGCGCTTTCGAAGCGCGGGTGAAGATGCGCGAGCTCGCGCCAGATGCGGCGGAACTGTCTGCGCGAGAGGAAGCGCGCGACGGACGCATGGAGCTTGTTGCCTTCGTGATTGATGCGCGGCATCCACGGGATGTTCTCGTGAAGGACCGTGATAGCACGGCGGACCAAGGACACCGCCTCGCGATTCTTCTCGATATCGAGATATACGGTGCGGAACCCGAACCGGCCGAAGCCGGAGAACGAGATCGGCACAGCACGTTCGTTCCGG
>FTGQ01000093.1_pt1 | contig 65878 bp, 59 predicted proteins | sample 1640761 | NCBI WGS metagenome assembly FTGQ01 (sample SAMEA3914789, study PRJEB12502) | metagenome | biome: forest; material: soil | place: Canada | collected 2011-07-03 | depth 0.3 m
GAGATGGAAAGCCATGCATGGCTGCCATCCTTATGGATAAGCGCCAATACCTTCCCTCGTGTCTCGATACCGCTACGAAGCGCCTGATCGGAAGGAAAATCTTCGGGTTTAAGGTAACTCCCGTCTTCGTTAAGGACGCGGTATTCGGCGACCAACGCCGGGTATGCCAGGCCGAGAAGCTCGTCAGACGTCGCGCGCCCGCTCAGCGCGGCCGCTGCCGCATTGGCATACCGAATGATGCGGTCCTGATCGACGATCACGGTGGCATGCGGATGCTGGCTGACCAGGAAGTCGAACCACGCCAGGCGCATGTCGACAGGAAGAATCATTACTCGCCAGGATACACTGAACTTTTTGAAGAATTCATGAAGTAGGAAGATGCCGCAGAACCAGCTTCGTTAACCGCCCTATTAGCCGAGTTCTGAAACGGCTTCCGTGGAGCGGAAAAGCGCGCTTCCGCGCTCCGGATAGAGGAAGCATTGGACCAAATTGAAAAGGAGGCTCACGCCAAATACGAAGAGGGCGATCGGCTTCAGGAACGCCGTCTCTCCAGTAACCAGCATCAAGAAGAGAAGGATGAAGGCGACCGATTGGAGGATCATCTTCGTCTTCCCCGCCCAGTTCGCGCCCGGATTCACGCCGATGCGCTTGCGGGACCGGTATCCCATAAAAGCGTTCAGGAGCTCGATGAGCGCCATGAAGACGAGGAGCTTCCATCCGAAATAACGCGGGATGAAAAAGAGTGCGACGAGGAGCATCAGACACCGGTCCGCGACCGCGTCGAGGATCTTACCGGTCTCGGTGATCTGGTCGCGGGTGCGGGCCATCGCGCCGTCGATGGCATCGGTCAGGGCGGCGACCGAGAACAGGATGAGCCCCGCCACGTACTCGGCGCGCCAGAGCAGGTAGCAGATGAACGGCAACGAGAGGATGCGGAGCCACGACACCTGATTCGGCGTCACCCTCCGCGGTATGAACGGGAGTAGCGTCTTCGCGAGAAACGTATCCGAATATCTCTGTAAATCCATAACCGTTCCGTTTTCATATTGTACTCTTCTCTCCGCTTCCGAAAAGAGCCGTCGATCCCTAGGGCGCCACGCGGTATGCGCGCGCCGCGGAAAAATCATGCTGGAAGAGCGAGAGGAGCTTCGCCACGACCTCAGGGCGCGCGACGAAGATCCCGAGCTCGCGGTTCGTATCGAGGGACTGCGCCGAGAAATTCTGGGAACCGACGAACGCGCGCGCGCCGTCTTCGATGAGCGCTTTGGCATGGATATACGTCTTTGCGGACGAAGCGTACGTGCGCAGGGCGATTCCTTTGCTGACGAGCTCAGCGAACGCTGCTTTCCAACGTGTCGCGTACGACATGACGATGCGGACCTTCACGCCACGGCGAGAAGCTGCTTCGAGCGCTCCGATGATGCGCGAGTCTTCCATCTCTTCGTTATAGACATCGAGGCTTGTCGAGGCATCGCTGATAAGAAGAAGCAACGCGTCAGCCGCGCCCGGGCTCCAGAGGAGGTCGTTTCCTGAAGATGCGCGCGCACCGGTTCCCTTCCAATCCGCATCAAATGCGCTTTCGATCGCGGCGACGTCGGCCGGATCGGTATCAGCGACTGCGAAGTCGCGGCTGCCGGCGTAATAGTGCGGGACGAGATTGAACGTCATCACGAACGCCTCGCGGTCGTCGACGATGAGCGCTTTTTCATGGCTTAGAGGAAAATACTCCGGTGCCCACGCGATCGATACGCCATGAGCTTTCAGGTAATCGAACGCCTGCTGGTTGGGATGCTTGCCGAAGCTCGAGAGGTCTTCGAGTATCACGCGGACCGTGATGCCGCGAAGGGCGGCATCAGCCAGTTCCTTTTCGATCGTATCGTCTTCAAGTTCGTATATCGTGAGATCCACGGAGTGTGAGGCGCTCCGGATCGCAAGCTCGACAGGTGCGATGCCATCGTCCGGTTCGACAATGAGCTGGAGCGGCGCGTCCGGCGAAAGGGTCTCCAATTCATGCTGGGCACCCGCGTCTCCTGAGACAAAGCCGCCCGGGTCAGGAAGTGCGGGCGCGGCAAGAAGCCACAGCGCCCCGGCGCCCGCCACCACCCCGATGACGAGCGCCGCCACTGCGAGATGCCACCTTTGCATGAGCGAGATACGATAGCACCGCTCTCATATGAGAATTTCCGAATAAAATCCGAAAATTTGACATACTATTCAATCTAAAGGATAGTGCTGGCAGATTATGGAATCATCCGAGAAACACATCAGCCTTTTGCCGCTTGCACCAATGAAAGAGCAGGTGCTCACCTCGCTTCCGCTCGCTCCGATCGACGAAGAACCGCGTCTTGCGATCTGAGTCTTTTGATCAGACGACCTGCCCGAGCATGGGGATGCCGACGTGCTGACGCAGGTTCTCGCCTTTGAAGAGCTCTGATACGCGCGCCGGCGTAGCACGGCGCGCCGTCTTATGTGCGCCTTTCCGAAGCGCGGTCACCGTGGAAGCAAGGAAGACCGTGTGCTTCCCGTACTTCTCATCGATGGCGTCCACCGTCGCATACACGCGCCGCCAGCGTTCCAGGTCTATCGTGTCGCCGAAAAGGTCGGGCTGTGCGCCTACGTCGTCTTCAAGATCGAGGAGCACGATGCCGGTCGCACGGTATTCGGTATGTTCCCGATACACCTCGTCAAACATGCGCGATACGTGCCGGATGATCTCGTTGGGCACCGCCGTGGGACTGGTGAGCGCTATCTCAAGGCCGTGATGCCTGAATTCCTGGGTCTTCAGGTAGAAGAAGATGCGCTTCGCCGCGAGCGAGTGCCGCCTCGCTTTGACGCACGCGTTCTCGATGTTCTTCGCGAGCTGAGAAAAGATGAAGGCACGGTCGGTCGATGGCGGCGTGAAGGTCTTTGTCTTCGAGATTGACTGATAATCACGCTTCTCTTCCGTCGCGAGTTCCATCACGAATCCGCCGTTGAGCTCCTGCCAGATCTCGCGGTAGGGTTTCGAAAGATTCTCCGCGACCCACGGTTCGGTTTTTGCGGCGAAATCGTATGCGGTTCGTACGGCATGTTTTTGGAGAAAGCCTGAAGTTTGCGGCCCGATGCCCCATACGCGCTCTATCGCGAATTCTTTGAGATAGTGCGAGGTCGCGTACGCGGGAATGATGGTGAGTCCCGACGGCTTCTTGAATTTCGAACCGAGCTTTGCGAGCGACTTGTTCGGTGCAAGGCCAACCGAAAACGTCATCCCTAATTCGCCTGAAAGTTCGCGCTGGATGCGCTCAGCCATGCGCTCGTACGACATGTTGAGCGGACGGCGCATGCCGGAGAGGTCGGCAAAGCACTCGTCTATCGAATACTCTTCGACCGCGGGCGTATAACGGCGGACGATGGCGAACATCCGTTTAGAAAACAAGCTGTACGTCTCGTAATCAGAAGAGAGGATCACGGCTTCCGGGCAGACGCGCCGCGCGTCCGAGATGATCATCCCGCGCTTCACGCCGCGAAGCTTTGCCTCATATGAGAAAGAGGCGACGATGCCCCGCTCAAGCCCGGTGATGACCGGCTTTCCCCGAAGCGAAGGGTCCATCGCCGTCTCGCACGAAGCGAAGAACGCATCGCCGTCTACGTGGAGTATCGCGTGCGGGAATGAGGAATGAGAGCCGTACGGCATGACGCTGTTTTGTTAGAGCCAAACGGCTCGCCTTTAATATCTTCGTATGACGGCTGAGACTATCGCTTCGACGCGGAGATCTTCTTCAGGGAAGATAGGCGGATACTTCTCGTTCGCCGCCTCAAGGTAGTACGAACCGTTTTTCGTACGCAGATATTTCATGGTGTATCCCCCATCTACTTGCGCGATGACTATCTGTCCCGGCTTCGCAGGCTTGCCGCGCTCTACCAAGACCATGTCTCCCTCCATGATGCCTGCGTTTATCATCGAGTCGCCCTTGACCTTAAGCATGAACGTCGCCTCTTTGTTCGCGATGAGATATTCGTCAAGGCTCATGGTGTCGATGAGTTCCTCTTCCGCCGGCGACGGAAAGCCTGCTTCGACATAGCCGAGAACGCCGATGTTGCCGTAGAGGTTCTTCGGGATGAGGCGTCCGTGTTTGTCTTTCGAAAGGATGCCGTCGCGGATGAATTTCTGGACGAGATAAAAGACGGCGGCCTTGGACTTGTAGCCATAGATCTTCATGAGCTCCGCGTAGGAGGGCATGCGGCGGTTGTTGCGGTAGAAGAGGCGGATCTTCGCGGGCGAGTCCATAGGCGTAAGGAATGAAGCTGATAAGCCGAAGTTTCAGTATATTAGAACGTTCGTTCTAATGCCAGGAAATGCCTGTGGAAAAACAATTTATAATAGGGAAAATGCGGAAAGCATTCGGATGGATCTGCTTCGTCGCCCTTCTTGCCGTAGGGGCCTACGCGCTCTACGCGAACCATTTTTCGCTCAATAATGTCGTGCGGCTCGCCGAAGAGAAAGTGCAGCCTTGCTCCTCCCCTATCACCTACTCTCTCGGTTCGATAGATCAGCGCTTCGGCATAGCTACCGATACCGTGGTTGCAGATCTGAAAGAAGCCGAAACTATCTGGGAACAGCCTTCGGGCAAAGATCTTTTTGAATACGAGCCTGCGGGAGGCGAGGTTACGGTGAGCTTTGTCTATGACGACCGCCAAGCCGCTACCGATAAGCTCAGCTCGATGGGCATCCAGGTAGACCAAAGCAAAGCCTCATACGATTCGCTCAAAGCAAAATACGACGTATTGGATGCAAAAATAGCGAGCGAAAAAAGCGCGTACGAATCGGATGCGCGCACATATCAAGAGGACCAGGATGCCTACAACGCCAAAGTAGAAGCCTCGAACAAAGCGGGCGGTGCGACCCCTTCGCAATATCAGGAATTCCAAAGCGAACGCAACGCGCTCACGCAGGAATATGCTCAAGTGAAATCGGAAGAAACCCGGCTTAACGATGACATCGATACCCTGAACGCGCTCGCGACGGCCATCAATCAGCTCATCGTCCAACTGAACCTGAACGTGCAGCAATACAATCAGACGGGTGCGTCGTTAGGCGAATTCGAGGAAGGTCTCTATGAGCAGGACGGACCGACGAGGACTATCTCCATCTACGAATATACCGACCACGCGAGTCTCGTGCGCGTCCTCGCGCACGAGATGGGCCACTCTCTCGGCATGGAGCATGTCGCCGACGCCGGTTCGATCATGTACAAGGTGAACCAGGGCGACTCGCTCACCGCGACTCCGGCTGACCTCACCGAGCTCGCCAGGATATGCGGGACGGCGACGCGCTAAACGCTGCCTCGAGGTGCGGACGCGCCTTCTCTTATTATTTCTGCAGAGCCTGGGCGAGTCCCGGAAGCAACTTGTCTGTAACGGCATCCGCGAGGGTATGAAGCGCGACGTATTCCTTGCGCGATGAGAGCTGGCCACGCTGTAAAAGGTATATCTTCGTTCCGTTCACCTCGAGATCGTGGTCGGCGAAATGATCGATGAACCACTGCATGAGATCGGGTTGGAAGATCTCCCGGATCTTCACTTGAGCACCCTGTTCGACATAGAGAGAAAAATACGTATCAAAGTCTCCTTCCAATTCGACCTTTTCAAGCCCGATGGAGCTGGAAAACGGTGCGGTATCACCTACCGAGCTTAGCGATATTTTCCGAACGAGCACGATATGCGGCAGCTCTGCGGGATACGTAAGTTCAGCGACGGCGTCGTACACCGCGTGCGAGCTTTTGCCTGCGTGGACCGTGTAGAGGTAGGTAAAGATGCGCAGCGGCATATCCCGATAGGCGCCCGACATGACTTCTCTGATCGCATGCGACGGATCGCGCGTGAATATGGTTCCAGAAATATCGAACGGGGCTGAATTCACATAGGTATATCCGAAGGACTGCGCTATCTGGCCTATCAACAGCTCTCGCGCCTTGTCATTGAGGTTGGAATAGTAAAAAAGAGGTATGAAGAGCGGGAAGAATAATAGGATTGCTGTTCCGTCATTCGCATTGAGGCTGATGATGGCGTGATCGCCTATGACGAAATAAAACAGATACAGGACTCCGATCATCCACGCGAGGGGTATCATCCAGACGACCATCTGCGCTCGCGCATGGGTGCGTATCAGCAGGCGGGCTTCCTGCGTCACGTTTTCTATCTCAGGAGCCGGCGCGGGCGATGGGTCTGGGGGCATACGGTTCAGTATAGAGCGCGCCAGCATAGCCCGTGGACCGCTCTGGGAGTAACGCGGACTTCCTGCATTAGCGAGAGTCCAGCTCTTGGCGTATCAACGTTTTTTGAGTACACTAGCCGATACATTCCGCGCTCGAAAGGTCGCGAAATGCGCATACATTCCGCGGTAGCTCAATGGTAGAGCAGCTCCCTGTTAAGGAGTTGGTTGTAGGTTCGAGTCCTACCCGCGGAGCTAAATAGTTCGAATTCAAGCCTATACGTCACGATGCATTTTCGTAATGACCGGACTATTCATATCATTAGTATCAATCACAAGATCAGCAACCTCCGCGGGATGTGATTCTTTAAAGTAGATTTTCATTCCTGGTATGTAGCGTTCGTTGTACTGCAGAACGATCTCCTTCTCAGAGCCGAGATAATACCCATCGCGTTTTATGGCTCTTTCGAGAGTTATTTGAAAATTGCTATCGAGAAATATCTTGAAATCCCAATATGGGACGAGTTCGGGTCTAAGCAAAAATACACCATGAACGAGAATGATTGCATCTTTCTTCGCGTATTCTGTAGGTGAATGTACCTCGCTATCTGTCTGAAAGTTGAAGCTGGCTTTCTTATACGATAAATCGCCTCCTGGTCCAAGCGGTTGCAGGACTTTCTCAATCAAAAGTCGATCATTGCACGAATCATGATAGTAACCTTCTGCCGAATTTCTTCCTTTGCGATAACGAATTGCTTTTGGATTACGGAAATCATCACTTGAAATTTGAATTATTTGGCGATTGAATAATTTCAATTCTTTTTCAAGTTCATTGGCTAGACTCGTCTTACCTGATGCACGTGCGCCATCGATGCCGACACGTAACGGATGCTCAATGTGAACATCCAGAATCATTTTTGCAAGATGCTGTAATAACTCTTTTCGTGTCATGGGTATTGGAATCTACATTTTAAACCCTTATGTAGGTTCGAACATCCTCCAGCAAACAGAGCTCGATGTTTTAAGACATAGATTGGAAGACAGAAGACCGGTGATGAAAGGACGTTGGCTACGCTCTGTCGAGGTTATTTATTATCCAACAATAGGGCCATCGTTTTTACACTTTGTTCAATAGCATCCGCTGACTTTTTGATCGCATCAGCTCCGAGATGGGTTCTGAACTCGTTCATAAGGACATCACGCCAGAAAGGTTACGATTGTTTCATGAAAAATTGGTATTCGTGGGGAACTCCTACGGGGTTGGGTATTTGGCTTATTGCCTGTGGAGTGTTCCTTCTGCTCCTACACCAGGCAGGACTGATGCCCTAAAGAGGGCACAATTGGACTCAATATAGGTCCGTACATAGTCCAGCCAGTGGAGCCGAGGAGCAAAATAAAAAAGCCCATTCGTTGGGCTCTTTTATTTTATTTGAGGCAATCCAAGGCAAGATTGCTTACCCCACCCTTTTGGAACGATCAGTTTACGAGAGCCTCACCGGTCATCTTTCCAAGGCCTTTTCCCATCTGAGCGACAGCGACCCGTACATGCAGTAACTCAAGCGCTCGATCCCCGCGCCTGCGTGCCGTTTCGCTTGCGCCTAACGCTGCCTGACTCGTATTCAAATAGTCCTGAGCAGTAGGGTTTGAAATGGTCCGACGGCGTGAGATTCTTGCTTCGCTTCTTATTCCGTCCATACGATCATTTATTCAAATATAGCTTTTATAGGACAATTCTATTCGCTGCTTTCTGAGTAGCAAGTGTCAAGTGGTGTGCATATGTAGATATGGGCTGATTTCCTAGTGATTCAGCGCAAACTCGTGACGCATTAGACCACAAAAGATTCAGCTCCATGGCTCTCCTTGCGGAAACTGAGCAGATTCCAGCGTAGGCATAAGGAGCGTAGTATCATGAGACATACTCAGTAATAAGAAATATGGGAAACAACAGCCACGGTTTCAGTCCGAACAAGATATACAAACGGCCGCATAAGACCGCAAAACGCCTCGCGGCGAAGAAAGTGATGCTCGCCGCAAAAGCGAACCAGAAGAAAAAGAGATAACGCACCCTACCGAGGGGGTTCGAGCGTATCCATACATCATGCGGGGATATCTGCTCTTGGCTTCCGCATGCATCGCGCTTTGCTTGGGAGCGCTTTTCTTCGTACTGCACCCTGCACCGTCGCGCATTCCCTTACCAAGCTCGTCGTCAACCGCTTCAACCTCGCTGCAGGGATCAGCCCCCTCAAGCGCCTTTCCTCTACCGCCATCCGGACACCCGTTCCTCGTCTTTTCTCCCGACAAGGATCCGATGTATCGGGCCGATGTTTTTTGGACCGGACAATCGGCGAATATCACTCTAAGCGGCTCGTATGAGACGTATTTCAAGGTATGGGCGAACCGGTGCGATCCTCCCATACCGGGAAGCAAGCCCGGCGATGACGACGGCTGTATTGGCGGCAACAAAGGAGAGCAAAAAGAAGGTAATTACAACAGCGAGGTTTCGCCGGTCATCCATACCGCTAACGGGAACATAGTGTTCTCAAGCTACCAACTGGCAGACAACTGCACGCTGGCTCAGACCGCATACGCACTCGGATGGAGCACGGGTCGGATCACGGGCGCGTATGGAACAGGCCTCGCCTTCTTCGCTCCCTCAGATGCTCCGAATGGATTCCTTCAAAACGACTGCATCCTGCCGAGCGATGCTGCTCCTGCGGTAGAAGGCGTCGTCCTTGATTACGAGGTCGCTGACGGACGCACGCCTGCGCAAACGACTGCGTTCTTGAAGGAGTTCACCGACCTCGTTCATGGAGCCGGCAAGAAAGCCGTCCTCTATATCGACCCGCTCAATTCCTCGAACACGTCGAAATACACCGGAATCGATAGCAGTAACGCCCATGTCATAAGCATGATGTTCGATTCGATGACGCTCCAGCTCGAGAACCAAAACCACTATGCCGGCGCTTTGAATATCCAGGATCAGTTCGAGCAGGAGCTCGCGGTGCTCAAAGGTCCGACCGGCCAGGATCCTGTGGATTTCAGGCGTCTCGGGATCACGTTCGAGCTTTCCTGTACCTCTCTCGCAGATGCGAGCACAGTGAGATCGCTTCTCCTCGCCGATCACATACCGATACTCGTATGGTGGCGTAACGGCGAAAATAATCCACCGTCATGCACCCCGGATACGGGGGCGGTACAGCAGAAAATCTCCTGCATCGTAGACGGCGCATGCGGGCACTGAGGTGCTCCTGCGAGATATCTTCCTCTACTTCAAAAGCCCTCCGTCGACCGCCTGGTACGCGATGCGGGAGAGATCGGCGATGACGGACGCCTGTTTCGCATAATCGGTCCCTTCCGTCATGACACAGATACCGTACGGATGCTGCGGGTAGTACACGATCCCGCAGTCCGAGAGGTCTTTCACTTCTCCGGTAACGGCACCGGAAGCGTTCTCAGTGGTGACGTCTCGCTCGCCGAACTTATGCGAGAACGGCGTCCCCGCGGGCAGGCCCGCGGCCGCGCCGTCTGCAAAGGTAGACTGAGCGAGCGTGGCTAACACCTCCTGCGAATCAGCGCGCGTCAGATACGTGGCATTGTAGAGGATCCTGAAAACGCGCATGTACGCGGCCGGCGACATCGCGTCGCTTGCCGAATCTGCGGCCATAGGCAGATTGAAGTCGTTATAGACGTTCTCGAGGCTTGAGGTCGCCACGTGGGCGGTAAGCGCGAACTCGGCATTGTTATCGGACTCGACAGCCATGGCGCGAAGGAGCGTATCCACTGAGTAAGAGCGGCCCAACGCAAGCGGCTCCGGCGGCTTGAAATACTCGTTCGCGTTCTCATCCGGTGCCGCAGGGAGCGCGTACATACGGTCGAGGATGCCCGGCTCGTCTTCAGATTCCCGCAGGTAGGCGATGAGAACCGGGACCTTGAGAAGGCTCGCGGGAACGTACGTATCGCTCTGATCCACGCCCGTCCAATCGCCGGAATCCATGGAACGGAAATACACGGCTGCGCGCGTGACGTCCCCATGCGACTTCGCGGCATCAATGACAGCGTTCAGGCTTCCCTGTAAGTGATCGAACTCGGGAGCGGGAGTCCCCCCTTCGATGTGGCAGTTGAGGAGCGGGTTGATGAAGCTATATCCGCCTATCCGCGTAACCGCGAGGACGGACGACGCGGGCGGATGCGGGAGAAAATAGCCGATACCCCCTCCTATGACAACACACCCCGCAGCAAGGAGGGATTTTGTCATCCACGGCTTCAGAGGCGGAAACTTCATGGTGCTGAAATGCTTCCGTAGGTATTATACGCAGAAACGCCTCAATACGGTCCCTGTTTGCCTTCATGTATCTTTCATGGATGTCCTATAAAGTACTGCGTTAGCGATATGAATCCCTCCACTGCCTCCTTCTGGAAAGAGGTTTTCATGCCTCTCCCGCGGGGAGGAAAGGACTGGCTTGCCTGGGCTGCCCTCTTTATCGCCTACCTAGGCGCCTCATTCGTGGGCGTCTGGCTCTTCCGTGCTCCTTCCGTGATCTTTCCTGCGGCCGGCATCGCTCTCGCGATGCTCTATATCTACGGCCTACGGCTCTGGCCCGCGATATTCCTCTCTGCCCTTCTTGTCGGGTCTATCGCCCATTCCGGCTCCCTTGCGTTCTGGATATTGCCCATCGCTCACACCCTGCAGGCGATCATCGGGGCGGCCTGCCTGCGGCTCCTGAAAGTCAATCCGTTCCTCCGACGGGTCAAGGATATGTTCTCGGTCATCGGGGTTTCCGTAGTGACCGCGGTCATCGTGCCGTCGGTGTGGTTTGCCGCACGCGCGATCGCCGCGCACTTCATGCCTGTTTCCGCCACTATGCTCAGCTGGAGCAGCTGGTGGGCCGGTATGATCACGTCGCTTCTCGCGACAACGCCGCTCCTGATGCGCTGGGGCTCGAAACCCGCGTTCACACGCGATCGCGTCGCGCTTCTCGAGATACTCCTCGCATTCGCCGTACTCGTTGGGATCTCTATCCCGCTTTGGTGGACCAATACCACGGTCATCTTCGGCATCTCGCTCCTCTACCTCCTGCTCATCCCCTGTTTCTATATCGCGCTTCGTCTCGGCGTGCGCTTCACGACGCTCGCCATGACGCTCGCTACGGCGCTTGCGCTCGCGGGCGAGCTCTTCGGCGTTCATGCCCACGATCCCGCGCTCGGCATGCGCCTCGTCCAGACGGAGATACTGATGAACATCCTCACGGTCATCTTCTTCATCCTCGTCTCCATCGAAGAAGAGCGGAAGGAAGCAGTCTTCGCGCTTAAGATGCATATCGAGCAGCTTGAGAACGCTCTCCAGCGCGTCGAAGAAGAGACGATCGCTAAATCACGCTTCATCGCCGTCCTCGCGCACGAACTCAGGAATCCCCTCGCTCCGGTAGTGAGCTTCCTCGAGCTTCTCAAGCTCCGCGGATTAGTGAAGCGCGAAGGCGAAGAGATCGTCGACCTGATGTCCGACCGCATGGCCGTGGTGCGGCGCCTTCTCGATGACCTTCTCGACATGTCACGCATCACCGAGCGGAAGATCGAGCTCCGCAAAGAAGCCGTCGACCTCGAGACGATCGTCCGCCGTTCCCTCAAGACGGTCGAAAACCTCTTCGAGCGGAAAAACCAATCCTGCGCGTTCCGCGGCCCGTCAGCGCCTATCGTCGCCGAAGCTGATCCGATCCGCATCGAGCAATCGATCACGAACCTCCTTTCGAATGCTTCGAAATACACGCCCTCGGGAGGCTCCATCGCGGTGGAGCTTTCGGAAAAAGGCGGGTCTGCACAGATACGCGTCGCGGATACCGGCATCGGCATCCAGCCGAACCTCCTTGAAACGGTTTTCGAGCCGTTCCGACAGGTATTCATGCCTAATGTGAAAAGCGACGGGCTCGGCATCGGGCTCGCCTTGGCAAAACAGTTCGTCGAGATGCATGGCGGCGAGATCCGCGCCGAGAGCGCGGGCCTCGGGCATGGCAGCACCTTCACTATCTCGCTCCCCCTCGCTCGGACCGGCAGCTACCCCATCGTGAACGAAGGCGAAGAGATCCGTCCTGCACCTCCGAACGGTACCCGCGTCCTCGTCGTGGACGACAATATCGCCGCAGCCGAATCGCTTATCCAGCTCCTTACGCTTACCGGCTATAGCGCGCGGAGCGCCTATACGGGAGCAGAGGCGATACAGAAGGTTTCCCTATGGAAGCCGCATGCCATCCTGCTCGACCTCGGCCTCCCGGATATAGACGGTTATGAAGTGGCGAGAACCATCAAAGAAAAAGGTTACGGCGGGACCATCGCGGCCTTGACCGGTTATGGACAGTCGGACGATAAACGACGCACGAAAGAGGTCGGATGCGACTTCCATCTCGTGAAGCCGGTAAACCTCGCCGACATCCAGACGGTGCTCGCACGAGCCGCGTAAGCCCGGTCAACGGTTCAGCTCGTGGGTGTAATACTCGCCGCCGCCGTCTTGCATGCTTCGCAAGGCGGCGATTTTTTCATACGAATTGCCATAATCACGTATGAACCATTTGTTACTGCCTCCCTTCCGCAGATCGATGCCTTGCATTCCAAGCCTCAGAGCGAGCTCGTCTGCACCGTCAAAGAGCATGTTCTCGGGAGAGGTCTTGAATTTCATCCTGCTTCTCCATCCTTCTTTCGTTGTCATACGCTGCCGGGACGTGCTTCCCGCTTGTAGCTGGTCTACTTTCAATCGGGATGATTTCCAGTCAGGCATCATCGCGAGAACGCTGATCGGTTCCCAGACGCCATCCGACCGCCTGAAGAGCAGGCCGTATCCGAAAGGCGCGTCGAGGTAGACGGTCGGAGAGCTGTCGTTCGTTCCCGCCCGTACATGACTGCCTCGGACCCGATAGTGCGTGCCCGTGTATCCGGATTCGACACGAGATACAAGAGGTACCTTCCTGAAATCTTCGAGCGGAAACGTCTCAGGCCGATGTGCATAGGAGAGAAGCTCGGAAGGCGCGTCCGCAAGGAAAGCGTTCAGGAATTCCTTCCATTTAGAGAGTTCAGAGCGCGGAACAGTATATTCCCCTGCCTTGACCGTGTCTTCCTCACATTTGGTTACACGAGCGTTCGCCAGGAGCTGATAGGCGTGCTCCGCCATTTTCCGGCGTTCCTCTGAAAGAACGCGTGATGACGAAAAAGGTGCGGATCGAGTTTCATGTGCAGGCACGAGCAATTCGACCGACATGCGGCTTATAAAACCATCGTAAATCGCTTAGGTCAAACGGTCGGCACGATGCCGGTCAAGGTCGTCAGGAAGCGTATATATCCTGGATCTTGTGAAGGAATTCTATCGCCTCTCCTTCGGGGCGGCGGAAGGAATTGCGCCCCATGATCGAGCCGAAGGCGCCACCGGCGTTGAGCTCTTTTACCTCCGCGAAGACCGCATCGGTCTCCTTGCTATCGCCGCCGGAACAGATGACGACGCGACGGCCGTTGAACGCCGATTGGACGACCAGCTTCGTGCGGTCAGCCAAGGTCTCGATCGGGATGCCGTCGTAGATCCAGTACTTCACATTCGATTCGAGGGCGACGAGCTTCTTCGTCGGCTTGCATTTTATGAAATGAGCGCCGAGCTGGGCCGCGATCTGGACCGCATAGCTCGTCACGTCGACGGCGCTCTCGGCTTCCGTGTTCGGCAATCCGCTCCCGCGCGGGTAGGACCACACGACGACGATGAGTCCCGCTTTACGCGCATCGGCGACGAGATCCTTGGTCTGCTGATACATCTCGCGCGCATGCGACGATCCCGGATAGATCGTGATACCGACGGCGGAGAGCTTGAGCCTGACCGCGTCATCGACCCACGAAGTGATCGCCGGAAAAGGGTCCGGGCCGTCCGGCATCATCAGGTCATGGTTGTTCACCTTGAGGATGGTCGGCAGCTTGGCCCTTTCGATGGTGTCGGCTGCGGCCTCGATGAGACCCAATGGCGCCGCGTAGCCGCTGCAACCTGATTTCACCGCGAGCTCGGGATGATACCGCGGATCGTAGGCAGGAGGGTTCGCGCGGAAACTGCGCGCCGGGCCGTGCTCAAATCCTTGGTCGACAGGAAGGATGACCATCTTCCCCGTCCCGCCGGTGCGGCCGTACTCAAGGAAGCCGCGCATGTTCTTCTTCTGTGCATCCGTCATTGCGGGATACCAGCTGAGGATCTCGTCTACGCGTGAGGTCATGATGTTATGTTAACGGTAAGAAGGTATCGGATATGATACCAAATCAATCCGGATGAACGGTCCTGATAAGACGGAAGGTCTTCGGATCGAGCGACATCACGACCGAATGCGTGATGATCCGGTTGGCTTCGAATACCACCCCATCCGCGAGAAGTCCCGTCAGGACGCCGGTCGCGGTGAAACTGATACCGTCCCCGTGCGCAAGGTCCTCGGTCGCCAGGATCTTCGAGAAATCGGTCACGCCGGCATCGTTGAGGCGCTTCACATGCGACTCGTCCTTCGGCTTCCACTGGCATTGCATCGCGCCGCCAAGGCAGCGCAGGGCCGCGGCGGCGAGCACGCCTTCCGCGCTCGCGCCGATGCCCATGAGAAGGTCGATCGGAGATTCCGGAAACGCGGTCGCGATTGCCATCGAGACATCGCCGTCGGAGAAGAGCTGTACACGGGCGCCTGCGGCGCGGATGGCGGCGATAAGCTCGGCGTGCCGTTCGCGCTCCAAGACCGCCACGGTGATCTCTGAAACCTCTTTCCCGAGGGCTTTCGCGGCGTTGCGGATATTATCGGCAGGAGATGCGGTGAGATCGATCACGCTCGCCGCTAGAGGCCCGGCGGCGATCTTATTCATGTACGCGTCGGCGGCGTGATAGAGCGAACCCTGCGGACCCGTAGCGATGACGGTTATGGAATTCGTCTTGCCGTTCGCGACAGAATCCGTGCACTCAAGCGGATCGACGGCGATATCGTACGCCGCGTGGGAGCCGGTGCCGAGGCGCTCACCGATGTAGAGCTCTGCGGATTCGTCTTTCGCGCCCTCGCCGATCACGATCGTGCCCGAAAAATCGATAGTATTGAACTGATCCCGCATGGCTGTCACTGCCGCCTGATCGGCAGCCTTTCCGTCCCCTCTTCCTATCCATTTCGCTGCCGCAATGGCGGCGAGTTCGGTGACACGGACGAATTCGAGGGCAAGGTTCTGGTCTTTTGTATCCATACAGGACGATTCCTCCCTATCATACCACTCCGCTTTTTTCGAGGTGACATCGGCGCCGAGGGCGTCAGCTCACGGCATACTGTAGGGATGGACTTCGGGCTTTCGGACAGCGAGATAGGGATCTTCAAAAAGCTCTCGACGCCGGAAAAGATCCAAGACTTTCTTGACCGGCTGGCGATAAATTACGAGAAAGGCGGCGAGACGCATCAGTCGCCGCGTCGGGTATTGAAGAGCCGCAGAGCGCACTGTATCGAAGGAGCCCTCCTTGCAGCTGCGGCGCTCTGGTTTCATGGCGAGAAGCCGCTCCTCCTCGATCTCTCTTCCGCAAAGGGCGACGATGACCACGTGATCGCGCTTTTTCAGCTGAATGGCTACTGGGGCGCCATTTCGAAGACGAATCACGCCTCGCTCAGATGGCGTGACCCTATCTATAAGGACCTGCGCGAGCTCGCGCTCTCGTACTTTCATGAGTGGTTCCGCGATACGGATGGCAAGAAGATGCTGCGGGGTTATTCGAAGCCTCTCGATATGCGCCGTTTCGGTACCGATTGGATCACGACCGGAGAAGAGCTTTGGAGGATAGATCGTGCGCTCAATGCCCTCCCTCATGAGGATCTGATTCCGAAGAAAAACAGAAGATTCCTAAGAAATGCCGGTCCCTTCGAAAGAAAGGCGGGCCGTTTGCGCGAATGGAAAAAAACCGATCGGCGCACCTGACCTAAGGTGCTACACTTTTTGGAGCATCGCACTACGACCCGTATGCACACGATCCCTTACGCACTTCGCGATACGACCCTCCTTCTCGACGAAGACGAGCGCCGCTATACGCTCACTATCCGCGACCTACCGGAAGAGGACAAGCCGCGCGAAAAGCTTCTTAAGAACGGGCCCTCTGCGCTGACGGCACGAGAGCTTCTTGCCATCATCCTCGTGAGCGGCACGACCAAAGAAGACGTGCTCTCGATGTCATCGCGGATAATGAAAGAGTATGGGGAGAAGCTCATCATGGACCGCACGGACCCTGCCGAACTTGCCGCCGAGCTCGACATTCCTATCGGCAAAGCCTTGCAGATGGTCGCAGTATCCGAACTCGGCCGCCGCTTTTACGCGAAGAACGATCATGCCGCGCCTACCCTGCGCACGGCACGCGACGTCTACGAGCATGTGTCCGCTATGCGTACCCTCCCCAAAGAGCATCTCAGAGGCCTGTATCTCAACGCTCACTACAAGCTTATCCACGACGAGGTCATCTCTATCGGCACGCTCGACTCGAATATCCTCCATCCGCGCGACGTATTCAGGCCTGCCCTCGAATATTCGGCTGCCGGCATCATCCTCGCGCATAATCACCCCTCCGGAAGCATCGAGGCGAGCGCCCCGGATATACGCATCACCGAGCAGCTTGTGGAAGCCGGTACGCTCATCGGTATCGATCTCATCGACCATGTTATAGTCTCGAAAGAAGGTTTCAGGAGCGTTCCTGTCGCCTATCGATGAAAAGAAGATGTTACCGAACGAACATTCCGACGAGATACAGCTTCCGGAACTCCGATCGAACATCGTCATACTCCGCGATGAGGAAACGGGAGAGCCGACTGAGCTTATCTTCCATGTAAAGAACGGTGATTTCTTCGCCATGCTCGCCACCTTGCTTGGCTTCGTCGAAGAGACCGCCGAAAAGCTGAAAGAAAAAGATGAGGCGATGAGTATCGCCGAAGCGCAGATCGCGCTTCTCCGGAAGAACCTTATCTATCTCCAAGAGCACTACTGCATCGAGCCGAAAACGAAAGCGAGTGTGGTTTAACCACCGTATCCTCGCCTGAGCCGGATACGCAACTCTTTCAGCTTTCCCCGGGCGCGCCGCCGCGCCCTTTTGCTTTTCCGGACGAAAAACTCGGTCGCATCCTTCGGCTTTCGGCAGCGAGCACAGAACTCCGGATCGCTATGAAAATTTTGCTGGCCGCAAGCACAGAACCAACGAGGGACTTCCTTCCTCTCGGTCATGAGGCGTGTTGTACCGCCTTCAGAGCAAAACCTCAAGGGTTTATGCGAACCCAGGGAAAAAGTCGGATTTGATGCGGCTTTCCGGAACACCCATGAGAGCAAGCGTCCGTTGGAACGAAAGCACCATGCTCCGCGGCCCTGAGAGATAGAACGTCGCTTCCCGCCAGTGCGGCGCTTCGGCCGCGATGAGATCGGGATTCACTTTGCCCGCATACGGGCCATAGGTCACTGCTCCTGCCCCGGTAAGGGCATACACGGTCTTTATGCCGAGCATCCTACGCGCGTCATCGAAGACATCCCGGTATGCGATCTCATCGTCCGTCTTGTTCGAGTAGAACATGACGATGTCGCGCTTCTCCTGGCGGTCGACGAGGCGCTTAAGCATCGAGCGGAACGGCGTCACGCCGATCCCGCCCGCGATGAACACGAGCGGACGAGCGGCATCCTTCGGCAGGACGAAATCTCCGGCGATATGCGAGACCGACATGGTGTCACCGGGGGCCATGCCGAGAAGCGTCTTTTTGAACGAGCTCGGCTTCTCATAGAATTTCACGCCAAGCCTGACTTCGCGTTCAGTCGGCGACGAGGCGAGCGTAAAATAGCGACGATTGCCGCGCCCATCCGCCCCTTTGTGCGGCAGCGTCCATTCCATGTACTGCCCGGGACGGAACCGGAGCGGTACGTCAGGCGCGAACACGAAATCGTAGATGCCAGTCCCCTGTTTCTCGATACGCAGAAGCCGGAGCAGGTGACGCCTCGTAGGATTGATCGCATACGAAAACACGTTCCCGGCGAGTAGTGCTAGTTCGGGCGTGGAGTAGAGCGTGCCGATATGCATCGCCGGTGCGAATAGGATGCCGACAAATGCGCCGTAGAGAAGCCGGCGCGTACGTCCTGCCGGCAGCGTCAACGGCTCCGTGAGCATCACTGATGCGAAAAAGATCAGCGGAGTCCGGAGAAGCATCGTCTGGCATACCGATACGATGTCTCCGCCTGAGGTGAAAAGGGTCGAGACGAATGCCGTCGCTGCGAACACTCCCACAAGCTCGAACCGCTGAACCTTCCGCAGGATAAGAAAACCCACGAGAGCCACGAACGGCAAAAGGGGCAGATTGCCGCCGATCCACCACGTGGCGTTGCCGCTTATCGTGAGCGCGGTAAGAGCGACCGCGAACGCGGCGGGATTGAAGATATGCCGCCGCCCGAGAGCGAACATATACTTCGACGCCATCGCCCAGATCGCCGCCCAGACGAGGAACGGGGCATGCGCGAAGTCCGCCGGCGCTACCGGCGTGATGATGAGGGCCAGGATGAACGACGTGATATAGACCGATTCGACGTTCGGTGCTGCACTGAAGACTTTTGCAAAGAGCACGTTCGTCACGTATGCGACACCCGTGATGAGGGCGACCGAGTATGCGATCGAAAGCGGGCTGTATGGCAGGATGCCGAGATATCCGAAGACGGCGGCGATAGCAAGAAGCCCGATAAGCCCGTAAAACACGAGCCGATACATCGTGATGCGGTTCAGGAACCAATCAACAGGAGCGAGGATGCCCATAGGTCATTCTTAGGCGGGAACGAGCGCATCGAAACCGGAAGTCATGGTCGCGATACCGCCTTCATCGATCGCGTAAGCCTCGAAGCCGGCTTTTCGCGCGATGAACTCGATCCCCTTCTTTCCCATCGCGAACGCGGCGGTCGCGAAACGATCGGCCTCAAGCACGTCGGGACCGATGACCGTTATGGAAACGAGGCCGCGGGGGACAGCCCCCGTATGGGGGTCGTAGATATGCGCGCCACGGATATACGAACCTGAGGTCGCGATCCCCCTTCCGTAGGGCCGCACTACCTTCACGATGCTCCGCCGGTCAAATGGATTCTCAATGCCAACCGACCAGGGCCGCCCTTGGGCATTCGTGCCCGAGGACGCGATATCGCCGCCGCCATCGATATAGAAATCGGCATATCCAGCTGCGTGAAGGATCTTTGCAGCATTCAGGACCGCCCATCCTTTGACGATGCCCGAAGGGTCGATCGAGCCGTCAGGCCTGCGGATGTCGAAATATCCCGCAGATGTTTCTTTTGTGCGTTCAGCGATCGCTAAGACTTCGCGCATCTCTTCGCTGAGCTCTTCTGTGCCAAGCTCCCCGCGATTTAATCTGCTTATTTCGCTGTCATGGCGATAGGTGCTGAAGCGGCGGTCCACTGCTTCGAAATATGAAAACACCTCGTCGCTATCCGCCCGAGCAGCGTCGCCCTCGGGCAGATGAATGGAAACGGGCATCCCCATGATAAGGCGGGTATCGTGCATGAGGTTATGGCAGCGCCTGGGCGAGCGCTGCGTGAAGCGATTGTCTGAAGGCGAGCGAAGAGTCAGTGGCGCCCGAAACGATATCGACCGATGAACTTTGGGTCTGGAGAGCCTCTTGCCGCAGGATCGGCATCGCTTGGGTATTGATGGCGACCGAGGTGCCTCGGTCATTCGGATAGCGGAGTATCTTTACATCCGCCAGCGTCCCGCCTGAGACGACCGCCTCCGCCTGGACATATCCGTAATAGGCGTCTGCTACGGACCCGGTATACGTGCCGTCTTTATACTGACCCTGCGGCTGAGGAGCGGGCGTGGGAGCGGGCACCGGCGTGGGATTCGGCGTCGGTGGTGAAGACGTATCGCTACCTGCCGTAGGAGAAGGAGTGGTGTTCGATGTCGTATCAGAAACAGCCGGAGGCGCGTTGCCTACCGACGTATCACTCGCGAGAAGACCGTCCCCCGACGGCGCTTTGGATGCGTTCAGGAGCGCGTAGAAGGCAAACGCGATTATCAGAGTAAACGAAAGCCACAGCTTTTTCATAGCTCTGGAGATAGTACGGCTATGAATCCTGAAAAGTTCCTCTGGAGCTTTGCGCCTACTTCTTCTGAAGGCTCACGTTTTCAAGGTTCTCCACGAAAGCTTCGATAGAGGTCTCCCACGAATACGCGAGCGCTTTCTCGCGGCATTTCGCCTTGTCCAGGGAGAGGCACTCGGTCGCGGCAGAAGCGAGATCGTCCGAAAGGAAGCCATCGACGCCAGGCGTGAGTATGTCGCGCGGACCGATGACATCGTGCGCGGCGACGGGAACCCCGCAGGCAAGGGCTTCGAGAACGACAAGCCCGAAGGTCTCCGTACGCGAGGGAAACACGAATACGTCCGCGAGCGAAAGCCACTCCGCAAGCTCGATGCCGGTCCGATAGCCGGCAAAATAGGTCCCGGTCGGATATTTCTTTTCCAGATGATACCGATCGGGCCCATCGCCGATGAGGAGCTTCGTCCCAGGGAGATCAGCTTCCAGAAATTCCTCGACGCCTTTCTCTTTTGCGATGCGTCCGAGGTACGCGAATACGGGCTTTTTGAGCGCCGGCAGCTCCGCCCCTTGGCGCGACCTGAAGAGCTCCGTATCTACCCCGAGCGGCGTCAGGACGAGATCGCGGAAGCCATGCCGTTCGAGATCGGCCTTCAGCGATGCGGTATGGACCAGCGTGCGACCGCTTCCGTTATGGAACCAGCGCAGATAGCGGTACGCGAGCGCCGTGAAGCCGAAATCGGGCTTGAGGTAAAAATCTATATAGAGAGGAAAATGCGTATGGTATTCGGTCGTGAACGTGAGGCCTGCCCTCTTGCAGAAGTTCCGCGCGGAGATGCCTAACGGCCCTTCCGTCGCGATATGTATGGCATCGGGAGACGCCTCAGCGATGAGCTGTTTGATCTTTTTGCTCGGGAAAAGCGCGAGAGGTATCTCCGGATAGAACGGCATCGGCATCGTTCTGAAAAGGCCAGGATGGATGACCGTGATCTCATACCCGCGCTCTGTAAGGAGCGCGACCGTCCTTTCGATGACCCTCACGACGCCATTCACCTGGGGCTTCCAGGCGTCGGTGACGATAAGTATCTTCTTTCCTTGCATCGCTACGAAATACCCAATGAAATGCGAGAGGGAAAGCCTCACGGCGCATTCATGACAGCTGGTATACTACCATTATAGAGCGATATGCACTCGTTTGCATGACGGGCGGCCGCGTTTCCTATATGAAAGTCTCCTGCATCATCTGCGCCCATAACGAAGAAAAGCGGATACCTGCGGTGCTGGGCGCGCTCGGGGACCATCCCCTCCTTCTCGAAGTCATCGTCGTCGATGACGGCTCGGAAGACGGTACGGCCGCGGTCGTGCGGCAATGGACGAAGAAATATCCGAATATCACGCTTATATCGTTGCCGCAAAACCTGGGCAAGTCATCGGCGCTCGCGACCGGCCTCGAATCGGCTCGAGGGGATCTCATCCTCCTCCTTGATGCCGACCTCAAAGGGCTGACCGCCGAGAACGTGACGGAACTCATCGCGCCGGTCGCGGAAGGCTCCGCAGACATTTCGATAAGCCTCCGCAAGAACAGCCTGCCGGTGTACAAGATGCTCGGGCTTGATTTCGTATCGGGAGAACGCGTATTCAAGAAGAGCTTCATCGCGCCGCACATCGACACGCTCAGGAACCTTCCGGGTTTCAGCTTGGAAGTATTCATCAACGAGCTGCTTATCAAGGAGAACCTGCGCGTGAAGACCGTCAAATGGAACAACGTCGTGAATCCGCGGAAATCCGCGAAATCCGGCCTCGTGAAAGGCACGATGGACGATGCGTCCATGATCTCTGACATCCTCAAGGTCATCTCGGCCCAGGACATCATCCGCCAGAACTACCGGATCCTTTCCTTAAGCGTCGAGTGAGCGTCGCCTCCGGCTCGCCCTATGCCGCTCTCTCCTATCCTCGGTTTCGCGATCGGTTTGGGGAATTTCCTCATGTACCCGTTCATCGCGGTCCTCGCCCCGTTCGGCGGGCCCTTGTTCATCATGGCGGCGGGATTCCTCCTGCACGAGCACGTGATCGCGCTCGTGCCGACCTTCATCGCGATCGCGATCGGCGAGCTTTCGATGGATTCATTCTGGTATGTCGTCGGTCACCGCTATGCAACGACTTTCATCGCGCGCCATGGACACTTCTTCTCCATAACTCCTGAGCTTTTCGCACGCACGCAGGAAGTGTTCAAGAAGCAGGGCCTGCTGATACTCTTTTTCGCGAAACTTACGATGGGCTTCGGCATGATGCAGCTCGTCCTTGCCTCCGCCGGTTCGACTAAGATGCGCTTTTCCGCGTATGTCGCGGTCTGCGCACTGGGCGAGGCGTTCTGGGTTTCAGCTCTCCTTTATCTCGGCTATGCCTATGCGGGTCTCTATGGTCCCTTGCACTATGATCTGCGCTGGATACTCCTGGGGGCGACCCTCGTCATCCTTACGCCGCTCTTTTTCGGCCTGTCCCGCTTCCTGCAGAAAAAGGCGCTCAAAAGGATATGAGGAGCGGATTTCGCGAACCGCACTCTTCTTGCTAAACTCAGGGGAGCACATGTCTGACCTCGGAGAAAAGTGCGGGGTATTCGGCGTTTACGGAAAGGGCCTTGAAGCGGCCCGATTGGCTTTCTTCGGACTCTACGCTCTCCAGCACCGCGGACAAGAATCTGCAGGCATCGCGACCTCCGACGGCGAGATCATATACCTCCATAAGAAAATGGGCCTTGTCGCCCAGGCGTTCACCGAGAAAGACGTCGAGAAGCTGAAGGGACACATGGCGATAGCGCATAACCGCTATTCGACCTCGCGCGGTTCGCAGCTGAAGCACGCTCAGCCCGTGCATATCGAGGACGTGGGCCTCACGCTGGTCCATAACGGCAATCTTCCTTCGACCGCGGCGCTCCAAGGGTTCCTGGCTGGCAAGAACATCGCCTACAAAGCGCTGTCGGATTCCGAGATGGTAGCCGAGGCCGTCGCAGTGTATATGCGCGAAGGGCTTGCTCTCGAAGACGCGATCCAGAAGACCTACCCCCTCATCACGGGGGCTTTTTCCATACTGATGATGGATCGCCATAACGTCATCGCCATCCGCGACAACTACGGCATCCGCCCGCTCTCTGTCGGCAAACTCAATGGCGGGTACATATTCTCTTCCGAGACCTGCGCGCTCCACCCCATCGGCGCCGAGGAGATGCGCGACGTGAAGCCTGGCGAGATGGTCATCGTGAACGAGAGCGGCCTGCGTGCGGTCCAGATCGCGATGGGCGTGCAGAAGCTCGACATCTTCGAATTCGTATACTTCGCCCGCCCGGATTCACATCTTCTTGGCAAATCGGTCTACGAAGTGCGACGCAATTTCGGCGTCGAGCTCGCGAAGGAATTCAAGGGCGAAGCCGATGTCGTGATCCCCGTCCCTGAGACGGCGGTACCGGTCGCCATCGGGTTTTCCGCCGCGACCAAGATCCCCTTCGAGACCGGTCTCATCAAGAACCGCTACATCCACCGCACCTTCATCCAGCCCGACCAGCACGTGCGCGAACAGGGCGTGAAACTGAAACTCACCCCGCTTCCGGAGGTCATCAAGGGCAAGCGCGTCATCGTCATGGACGACTCCATCGTCCGCGGCACGACATCGCGCCAGATCGTGAAAGCGATATTCGATGCGGGGGCCACGGAAGTGCATTTCCTCGTCTCTTCGCCGCCTGTCCGCTTCCCCGATTTCTACGGCATCGATACGCCGACCCAAGACCAGCTCATCGCTGCCTCGAAAACGCCTGAGGAGATCCGCGCGTATCTCGGCGCAACGTCCCTGCACTATCTTTCATACGATGGCATGATCCGCGCGACCGGATTGCCCGAAGAGTCCTTCTGCACTTCGTGCTTCACCGGCGAGTATCCGCTCGACATCAAAGAACGCGCCGCCGAGATCAAGATCCTGCCGAACGCGCGGTTGTTTTAGATCTATCGTGCTCGATTCACACACTCCACCGCGCGAAGATGCCGGCGGGAAGGAGACGCCCTGACTTCGATTCCCTGATCGTCAATTCGCCTGCTTCGATATCGCCGCCGAATTGAGAGACCAGGGGCGAAAGGTTATGTACGAACGCGAGCGGCGAATAGCCGGATGCGTATCCATTGATGAGGAAGAAGAGGGGCTTGTCGGAGAGGAGTTCACGACAGGATTGCACGAATCTCACGAAGTCTTCTTCTATCTTCCAGAGCTCGTCCTTCGGCCCATGGCCGAAGGCGGGCGGATCCATGATGATGCCGTCATAGCGATTCCCGCGCTTCACCTCGCGCGAGACGAACTTCATCGCGTCCTCGACCACCCAATGGATAGGCTTCTCGGCAAGTCCCGACGCTTCGGCATTCTCCCGCGCCCACGCGACCGCGGTCTTCGAGGCATCCACGTGCGTGACTTCCGCTCCTGCCTTCGCGGCGGCGAGGCTCGCGGCACCCGTATAGCCGAAGAGATTCAGCACCTTCACTTCGCCGCGCTTGGCGAGGACCTTTTCGATCCATTGCCAATTCGGCTGCTGTTCGGGGAAAAGGCCCGTGTGCTTGAAAGAGGTCGGCCGAATGATGAACGAGAGGTCGCCGAACGGTATCTGCCACTCTTTGAGGAATCCTTCGCGGGTATGCCACTTCCCTTCCTTTCCTGTTCGCTCATACCAGCCGTCTGCCTTCCTCCATTGGGCTTCCGGGAGTGATTTTTCCCAAAGCGCCTGCGGATCGGGCCGCGCCAACACTACGTCGCCATAGCGCTCGAGTTTCTCCTCATTCCCCGAGTCCAGAAGCTCATAGCCTTTGGATGGCTCGGCGATAAGGGTCAGATTCTTCATGGACCTATGATACACTCGCCGCTATGAAGCACGAAACGGATCTTTATACGGTTACCATCCCGCCGATCATAAAGGCGCTCGAGAATCTCTCGGGCATGCTTGATAAAGCGGCGGCCCACGTCTCGAACAAGAAATCGGCCGAGGCGAACCTGTTGCAGAGCAGACTCGTGTTCGACCAGTTCCCTTTGGTGAAGCAGATACAGGTCGCGTGCGACAACGCGAAAGGCATCGCGGCACGCATCGCCGGCATCGAAATCCCTAAATTCGAGGATACTGAAACGACATTCGCTGAACTCAAGGAACGTATCGCGAAGACCATCGCATTCGTGAAGACTGTGAAGCAGGAGGATGTCGCGGGCCATGAGGAGCGCCAGGTCGGCATCCATTACGTGCCCGGGAAGCACCTTCCGGCTTTCGAGTACGCCACCGAGTCTGGTCTGCCGAATTTCTACTTCCACTTTGTCACGGCATACTCGATCCTCAGGAAGAACGGCGTCGAGCTCGGCAAAGGCGATTACCTTGGCTCTCTTAACTGGCGCGAGGGCGATCCGGCGAAATAGAGAGCTACGCTATGGCCGAAAACGCGCTTTCTATACGCGACCTCAAGAAAACGTACGGCTCAGGGACCGTGGCGCTCTCTGGCGTTTCGCTTGAAGTGCCTGAAGGGGATTTTTTTGCGCTTCTGGGCCCGAATGGCGCCGGCAAGACCACGCTCATCGGCATCACGGCCGGGCTCGTCAATAAGACGTCGGGCACAGTGAAGGTCTTCGGCCACGATATCGATGCGAAAACGGAAAAAGCCAAAACGTTTATCGGTCTGGTCGGCCAGGAGATAAATTTCAATCCGTTCGAGAAGCTCATAGACGTCGTGGTGAACCAGGGCGGCTATTACGGCATTCCGCGTGCCGTGGCTCTTCCGCGCGCGAAAGCCATCCTTACTGACCTCGGCCTCGGAGACAAGATGGACGGGCCCGGCATGCAGCTTTCAGGCGGCATGAAGCGGCGCCTTATGATCGCGCGGGCGCTCATACATGAGCCGAGATTCCTCATCCTCGACGAACCGACGGCAGGCGTCGACGTCGAACTCAGGCGCGGGATGTGGGAATACCTCACCGGCCTCACGAAGAAGGGCGTGACGATCCTTCTCACGACGCACTATCTCGAGGAAGCCGAGCAGCTCGCTAAGCACGTGGCCATCATCAACAAGGGCCAGATCGTCGCGAACGGTACCTTGGAGGAGATCCTTGCCCTGCACGACGGAAACGCGCCGAAGGACGGCTACTCCGGCGGACGACTCGAAGAGGTTTTCCTTCAGCTCATCAAGGAATGATATGAACGCCTACGGACTCTGGATCGCCTATTACACGATGCTCCGGAAGGACGTGGTCCGCATATTCCGCATATGGGTGCAGACGTTCCTACCGAGCGTCATCACCTCCGTCCTCTACTTCATGGTCTTCGGCACCATACTCGGCAGCCGCATAGGCACGATGCAGGGCGTCCCCTACATGGAGTTCGTCATTCCTGGATTGGTCATGATGTCGATCGTGACGAACGCCTACGCGAACTCCTCTTTCACCTTCTTCCAATCGAAATTCTTCGCGCGCTCCATAGACGAGATGCTTGTCTCGCCGATGCCGCCGTGGCTCATCATCGCGGGCTTCGTCTCGGGCGGCGTGGTGCGCGGCGTCCTCGTGGGCGGGATCGTGCTCATCGTGGGGCTCCTCTTCACGGGACTGCATCTCACGATCACGAACCTTTTCGTGATCCTCGCCTTTGCCGTACTCACGGCCGTCCTCTTCGCGCTCGCGGGCCTGGTGAACGGAGTCTATGCGAAATCGATCGACGCCATCAACATTGTGCCGACGTTCATCCTGCAGCCCTTGACCTACCTCGGCGGCATCTTCTACTCAGTGCGCTCGCTGCCGCATTGGGCGCAATACATCACGTACGTGAATCCCCTCTTCTATCTCATCAACGGCTTCCGGTATGGATTCCTCGGCACGGCGGACGTCCCTCTTTCTCTCGCTGCGGGTATTCTCGCCGCGCTGATCCTGCTCCTTATCGGCGTGAACTGGTATCTGATACGCAAAGGCCTTGGGGTCAAACAGTAAGCGCCCGGACACATCGTGCACTTCGACCTGCAAGCGATCATCGAGAACCTCGGCTATGCAGGCGTCGCACTTGCCATCTTCGCCGAGTCAGGGCTTTTCTTCGGGTTCTTCCTGCCTGGCGACTCACTCCTTTTCACTGCGGGGTTCCTCGCTTCGCAGGGCTTCTTCTCGTTGCCGATCCTCATCCTCATCACGATCCCGGCAGCGATCCTCGGCGACTCCGTCGGCTACTGGTTCGGCGCGAAGGTGGGCCCGCACATCTTCACGCGCGAGAACTCCTTCTGGTTCGACAAGAAGCGTATCACCGACGCTGAGAATTTCTTCGAGAGATATGGCAGGAAAAGCCTGCTGCTCGCGCGGTTCGTCCCGGCGGTCCGTACGTTCACGCCGATAGTCGCCGGCGTCGGGAAGATGCGCTACGCCAGCTTCCTTACCTGGAATGCCGTGGGTGGCTTCCTCTGGGGCGGGCTCATCCCGCTTCTGGGCTATTTCCTCGGCCGTGCGGTGCCAGACCCCGATCGCTACATCCTTCCGGCAGTGGGCGTGATCATCATCCTTTCGCTGATCCCTATCGCGCGAGAGTTCTTGCGTTCGCGAGAGCCTCATTGAGAGCTGTCCCCAGCCCATCCGGCTCCATTGATTTTTCACAATTCCCGTGCTATCGTCCAGGCAACGGGAACGATCCTTCAACTCTCCACAAAGGCGTCTACGGAAGGCGCATTTTAGGTAAGTCAGGTTTCGAGCTCGGGTTTATTTAGGACCTTCGGGTCCAGCTAGCAAAAACAAAGTGGCTAAGAAGTTGTATTTCGGCGGTCTGTCCTACTCGACGACCGACGACAGTTTAAAGGCAGCCGTGCAGCAGTACGGCAACGTCGTTTCCGCTAAGGTCATCATGGACCGCGAAACGGGCCGCTCACGCGGTTTCGGTTTCGTGGAAATGTCGACCGATGAGGAGGCGCAGGCGGTCATCGCCGGCGTCGACAACAAGGAACTCGACGGACGCACGGTCCGCGTTTCTGAGGCTCGTCCTCAGGAGAACGGCGGCGGAGGCGGCGGGGGAGGTCGTGGAGGTTTCGGCGGCGGCTACGGCGGCGGCAGGAGCTTCTAAGCTCTCCGAGCTTGAACGAAAAACCCGCGCATTCCGAGCGCGGGTTTTTTTATTTCATCCTCCGAATTCGGTTCCCTCGATCGATCGGTAGATCCCCAAGAGCCCGAGTAATCGGCCACCCAGATCAGCTTCCTCTGCCCTTGCAAGAACGCCATGGGTTTCTGAACCCATCATGTGGTATCCACGATATACAAAAGCCCTCGAATTCGCGTTGTGAAGGGAAGGCGGATTATTGGCGACTACTCGTCCATTTCGACCTGTAGTTCCCCAAAAATGGACACCTTCTGTGAGTCCCGGATTGTTTTCCATCTCTAGATATTACCTCGCCGACAATGAACGGGAGGTTAACTGAACTCACTTGAGCGGCGAAGCGCCTGCGGTCTGCCTGAGAGCGCTTATGAGGCTTGGCGAGTTGAAATAGCTCGAGAGCTTGCCCTGCCAGCCAGATTGCGACGTGTCGACGTCCGGATCGACGCCCCGGCCTTCGATAGGCTGGTTATCGTCGCGCAGCGTGATGGAATTCACGAGAAGGAGCGCGTAGGTCGTGCTGGGATCGATGACGGTATCCATCGGATAGGTATTCTCGACCGTGCCCCATCCGCGGGTATGCGTACCCACGACGTGCGCGAGGTGGAAGCGCTTGAAGGTCCCGGTAAGATCCTCGGCGGTGGATTGCGTCATGTCATCGGTCTCGATAGCGATTTCCTTATAGCGCGTGAGATCCGGGAACTGCGGCTCGGTCGAACGCTGGGCCTGGTAGTCACCCTGGTGGTAGAGGTCGAAGGTAAATTGATTCTGGCCCATGAAAAGCCCGAAGAACGCTGGGAGGAAATCCAAGGCGCCGCCGATATTGCCACGCAGGTCCAAGATCATACTGGTGATGCCAGGCGTCGTCGACGCGTTATCCACCGCGAGTGCGAATTCCTGGAGCGTGGTCGGTGCGATCTGGTCTATGTAGAGGTAGAGCGTGCTGCCGATGATGTGCGGGAATACCGTCGGCTCGATACCGGACTGGTCGTAGAGGGATTTCGAATTCGAGTTCGTCAGGACTTGTTTCGCATAGGCGACCTGCTGAAGCTCGGCCTTGGCGTCGGGAGAAGAAGATGCGGCGAGCTCAGCGGTTTTCGCGGCGGCGGCTTTGGATACATCGTCGGCGTTAGCGCCTTTCGCAAGACCGAGGTCACCGTAGAGATCTTTCGTGGGATTGATATTGCTCACTTCCTGGCGAAGTGCCGTCTCCTGCTTCTGCGAGAGCAGGTTATCGCGTCCTGCGGGTGGCATGTTGTAGAGGACGACCTGCGCGACCATGAGCGCCATGTTCCGCTCCGCGTCGGTGGAGGTTGCTGTCTTGAAGGCGGCCCCGAGCATCTTCGCTACGCCCGTACGGTCTGAGCTGGGAAGCGTTTCGGTCGTCGAAGCGGTTTTGGAGAGCGCGAGGCGATAGAGCTCAGGGAGATTGAGGTCGCTCGGCTTCATCCAGTAATTTGCGAGTATCTTGTCGTACGCCTCCATGTCGAAGCGTACGTAGGCGTCCGATTCTTCCGGCGTCTGGTATTTCGGAGAGGCTTTCGCGGCATGCGCGAAGAAGACATACGCGCCGGCGGCACCCCCGATGACAAGGAGGACCAAAATCCCGACGATGAGCAGCTTGAATCGCGCAAACAGGTTTCGCATATTACAGAATGTTCCGAGAATAGTATCATGCACTTTCATGGACGACGCGGGATATCTTCTTCATGAAAAGTATCGTGGCGTGGAAAACGACGCATATGCGTACGACCTCGCCCGCCTCAAGGCCGGTGAGCCCCTGGCGTACGTCATCGGATGGGTTCCCTTCCTCGGCACGAAGATATTCCTCGACTCGCGTCCGCTTATCCCGCGCGCTGAGACCGAATTCTGGGCGGAAAAAGCCATAGAGGCGATACGGAAAGCCGTGGGCGGACGCCCGCTCAGGCTCCTGGACCTTTTCGCGGGTTCGGGTGCGATCGGCGTCGCCGCGCTGAAGCATCTGCCGGAGGCGCATGCGGATTTCGGCGAGATAGATCCGCGTCACTTCCCTACGATCGAGCTTAACCTCGAGGAGAACGCTATCGTACCGACCCGTGCACGCCTCATCGAGACCGACGTCTGGCAGGCGCTCGACAGGCCATACGATTTCATATTCGCGAATCCTCCGTATCTTTCTGAAAAGCGCGCCGGCCGGGTCGAGCAGTCGGTCATCGCGCATGAGCCCTTGGTATCGCTCTTCGCCGGTGAAGACGGCTTTGCACTCATCCGCAGGACCCTCGAAGGTCTGACCCATCACCTTGCCCCCTATGGCGCGCTTTTCATCGAGCACGAGCCGGAGCATGTGAAAAGGCTCTCAGAAGCTTCGAAAAAGCTCGGATTCGAATCGAAGGCGCACGAAGATCAGTACGGTACACTCCGCTACAGCGTCGTCCGGAGGCCCGACTGACCGAGAGTACGGCTCCTGTTATACTGTACTTATGCCAGCCGCCGCGGCCCTGCCACCCGACGCGTCTCTCGTCTTTTGGCTTTTCTTCGCGATCGCGCTCCTCATAACGGCATATTTCGTGTTCGCCGAGCTGTACCACTGGCTCCGGTTCGGGTTCATCTACCCTCTCGTATGGGTGGCGATACCGATATATATCATCGGCACGCTCGTCCTTATCGGCGGCATGCTCGCAGGTATCGCCGCTATCGGCTGAACTATGGCTGACGACTCGATGCTGGGCCTCCATGACTTCCGCGACGGCGAGCGGGTGATTACCATCGTGCGCCATCACTGGTTCGTGCTCTTCCGCGAGGTCATCGGCATCGGCATCCTCTTCATACTTCCCTTCTTCCTGATCCCGCTCGCTTTCGCGATGTCGGTACAGAACGGCACGCTTCCGCCGCTTCCCGGCGGCGTCGTGCTTTTCTTCGCTTCGATGTGGACGCTGATGATGTGGCACATACTCTTCGCCAAATGGACCGACTACTACTACGACATCTGGGTCATCACCAACTGGCGCATCGTCGATATCGATCAGAAAGGCTTCTTCAACCGCACAGTGGCGACCCTGCTTACCCTCGACCATATCGAAGACGTGGAGACGCAGGTTTCCGGCATCATCGGAAGTATCTTCAATTTTGGCACCATACAGGTCCAGACGGCGGCTTCTGAACGCGAATTCCTCATGCAGGAAGTGCCGAACCCCACCGGCGTCGAGCGGATGCTCCGCTCCGCGCAGGAAGAGCAGGTCCGCATATTCGGAACTCGTCCGAGCACGCGCCATCAGGGCATCTACGACAGCTTCATGCCGCCTGCCGCCGCGGCCTCCGAAAATCCATAATGTCGTTTGATCCCTACAAAGGCGTCCGCGATTTCTATCCTGAGGACGAGCGCATACAGAACCACATCTTCGCGGCCATGCGGCGCGCGGCCGAATCGTACGGCTATGAAGAGATGAACGCATCGGTCCTCGAATCCACAGACCTCTATGCGGCAAAAACTTCCGAAGAGATAGTAAACGAGCAGACATACACGTTCATCGATCGCGGCGAGCGCTCGGTGACGCTCCGCCCCGAGATGACCCCGACGGTCGCCCGCATGGTCGCCGCGCGTAAGCGTGAGCTCGGCTTCCCTCTCAGGTGGTATTCGATCCAAAACTTCTTCCGCTATGAACGCCCTCAGCGGGGCAGGCTCCGCGAGTTCTGGCAGCTCAACGCCGACCTGTTCGGTGTTCCCGGCGTCGAAGCCGAAGCGGAGGTCATCTCGGTCGCGTATCGTGTCATGATCGAGCTCGGCGCATCCGAAGACGATTTCCTCATCAAGATCGGGTCGCGCTCGGCCCTCGACGCAGAGCTGAAGCGCCGCGGCATCGCGTCAATGGATCACAAGAAGATCGCCTCCCTTATAGACAAGAAAGACAAGATGTCTGCCGAGGAATATGAACAGTCGCTCGAGGCGTTGGCTGGCGAAGGTTTTGCGGTGCATGAGAGTCCGGACGTCGCTGATCTGCGCGCAAAGCTCCGCGGGCGTGGCATCGAGAATACCGTCTTCGATGCGGATATCGTGCGCGGGTTCGACTACTACACCGGCATCGTCTTCGAGGTCTTCGATACGAACCCTGAAAACCGTCGCTCCATGTTCGGCGGCGGCCGCTATGACAACCTCATCACGCAGTACGGCGGCGAAGCGACGCCGGCGGTGGGCTTCGCTATGGGCGATGTCATTGCGCGCGACTTCCTCGAGACCCACGGCATCCTTCCATCGCTTCCGTCTACCGCGAAGCTCTATCTCGCGCCAGTCTCATCCGAAGATGCTGAAGATACGGCTCGCCTGGCGGATGAACTCCGCCAGAAAGGGGCGAACGTCGCCCTCGGCATGAAGCACGAGAAAGTGGGCGATCACGTGAAAGCCGCCCTGAAGCTCGGCATCCCCTATTTCGCAGCGTTTGGCGCGCGCGAAAAAGAGAGCGGCCGGCTCATGATAAAAAATCTCGCTCAAAGCTCTGAGGCCGAGGTTGCCTTGGATGCCGTTTCGGAGTATTTAAAAAATTAGGCTTTTCTCGCCCACTGAACGCTTTTTACTATGCGCCGCATCACTCTCGACATCGAAACGACCGGCGCTGCCTTCGGCGGCGCGTTTGATCCCTCGACGATGGACCTCACCGTCGTGTGCATCCATGACACCGAAACCGACCAGTACAGTTCGTACAAGGTAGAGGAGCTGCCGAAGCTCTGGCCCATCCTCGAGCGCGCCGATCTCCTCGTCGGCTACAATTCCGATCATTTCGATATTCCTATCCTGAATCGCTACTACTCCGGCGACCTCACGAAGATCCGCTCCATAGACCTTCTTGCCGAGATACGGAATGTCCTTGGCCGTCGCCTGAAGCTCGACTCTGTCGCCCAGGCCACTTTGGGGATCAAGAAGAGCGGTAACGGCCTCGACGCCATCAAATGGTGGGCCGAGGGCAAATACGACAAGGTCATCAAGTACTGTATCGATGATGTGCGCATCACGAAAGACGTGTACGAGTACGCCCTGAAGAACGGCAAGCTGCGCTATTCCGACTTCGGCGAAAAGCGGGATATTCCGCTCGACATCTCCAGCTGGGAATCAGGCGCGGGCGCCGCGCTCACGCACACGCTGCCCTTCTGAACTAGGCTAATACGACGACACGCTTGAAGTCGCTGTCTGTGGTATTTCAAGCCCTGACACGCGCGTCACGGTGAAGAAAAGCGCTCCCACTGCGATGGCGAGGACGATGATGGCGCCTGCGATGACTTCAAGATGCTTGGTATTCGGATGGAAGAACACGGCGACGATGAGTAGCACGAGGACGATCGCACAGATGATGCCGATCGCATACGCGAGCACGTGGTTCGGCGAGGTCGCTACGGTCACGGCGGCGGCCGTAATGGAGGGTTCTGATGCGGGAGCGACAGCAGCGGCAACGGGCGCAGATGGACCTGGGCTTTCGGCGCCGAGGACGGCCTCAGCAGGCGACGCACTCGTCGTCGCAATCTGATCCGCCGGTACCGATGCGGCGGCCTCGGTCGACGTCGGCGCAGGTTTAACCAGTCGAATTACGGGCTTTGCCGGAGCCGGAGCAGCTGCCGTTGGTTGCGGCCTCCCGAAGAACTGGACGACGAACGTCGTCTCCTGCCCTTCATACATCCCTTGCGCTGTTCCGATGCCGATCTCGGTGTATGAGCCTTTCACGATGTTCGCGCGATGCGTCGGCGAATGCATCCAGGCGTTCTCGACGTCCGTCGAATCGGTGAAATTCACCGCGAGGTTCTCACCCGCATAGGTATAGTCGTACCCCACCCGATTGAGCCAATACCAAGGCGTCTTGCCGTCAGGAGCGACATGGGCGAAGTAGCCTTTCGCCGCCATATCCGCGGCTTTCTCCTGAGCCGCCTGATCGAGAAGCGGGTTCTCGACGAGCTGGCCGACGCCGTTCGCCGCGCGGTCCTGGTTCGTAAGCACGGTGAGCGCACCCGGCAAGACGGCAGAAAGGAAATTGGTCCTATGGAACACGACCGTCGTGACGGCAAAATACGCGGTACAGAAAAAGAGCACGATTGCGGTTATCCCGACGATCGAACGCCATGAGAAGAAATGCGGCCTGTAGCCATTCCGCTCATGAGGGAACAGATAATCGTGGATGCGGTTCAGCCACCGTCTCATGGGAAAAATTATACAATCAAAAAGGCGCCACGGCAATGTCTGCCTGAGGCGCCTTTGTTGATAGGTGCTTTTTTCCTAGTGGCCGCCGAGACTCGCCTGCACGTTCGCGATAACCGACGCATCGGCACCGAACGTCGTGAGCAGGTTCAGGATGGCCTGTACCTGCGCGCTCGAGAGATGCGAGCCGGCCGTCGTATTCGTAGAACCGCTGACCGTCTGGCCTTGCGAATTCTCCACGTTCGTCGATACGACGCCCTTATTGAGCTCTGTGCGCGTCAAAGGTCCTACATACCCGGAAGTCGGTGAGATGCCGTGCGCCTTCTGATAGGCGATGACCGCAACTTTAGTTAGAGCGCCGAAGTATCCGGTCGGGGCGGCGATCGTAAGATCCCCTTCAGCCATAAGGACCTTCTGGAGCTCGATCACGTCCGTGCCGCGAGAACCCACCGTGAGGTTAGCGGTGAAGTTGTATGCCGCGGCGCCCAAGACTTGTCCACCGCCCACGGCACCGGCCGACTGCGGAGCGCCGTTAGTCGTGCCGAGAAGGGAGGCTATGCCGCCTCCGCCTCCCCCGCCGCCTCCAGAGGAAACAGGTGCAGGATTGGCTGTCTGCGTGTACGTGAGGAAGGTCGTGAAGTGTTCGGTCCACACGACGAGGTCGGCGCCGACGTTTATCTTGCAGTCGCCCCCGGCGAGCGCATCGCCCGTAGCCTGCGTGTCAGCCGAGCAGGTATCGGTTATCTCAGTGAAAGAGCCGTTCCTGGACCAACCGACATGATTGCCTGCCTGACCCGAGAACACGATGCGTACGCCCTTATCGAACGTGAGCGCATCAGATGAGCCCACCTCGACCGCCATTGTCACGGTATCGGTGAAACCGCCGGGTGCCGTCGGGCTCGTAAAGCTCGCCGAAACGGTCGGGAAGTTCAGAACGCCATCCCAGGTCGTAGTGCCCGTCACTGTGGTTCCGGCCGGGATGTCGAAGGTTGCAGTTATGCCGCCCGAGGAAGCCGTGGTGGTCGATTCAGTGCCTATGGTCGCGACAACGCTAGTACCGCTCGTTGACGTCGCCAAAGTGAATGAGGTGCCTTCGACCACGACGTCACGCATCATCTCCGCTGCCGCATTCCCACGACTATCGGTGGCATCGTACGTCAGTGTGTAGCTGCCTGCGGTCGAGGTGTCGACGGAACCGCCGACCGTGACGCTGTCAGCACCGTCAACGATATCGGTCGCCGAGTAACCTGGATCAGTGAAGGTATTTCCAACTGCCATGTAGACGGTCGTCGTACCGTTCACCGCGATGAGCGATATGGTCGGCGCAGTAGTATCCACGACGCCGACATCGAATGTCGAGGTCGAGCTATTGCCCGCATTGTCTATTGCTGTGCAGGTCACGGTTGTCGTGCCCGTACCCGCTATTGGGAAGACCGAGCCGGAGGCCGGATCACACGTTTCCGATGCTATGCCATTCGCGTCGCTTGCGCTTGGCACGCTGAAGGAAACAGTGGCACCGGACGCCGAGGTCGCTTCCTGGCTAGAGATATCCGCATTCGTGCCTATGGTGGGCGAGGTCGAGTCCTGATGGAGCGTCATCGTCTCGGTAGTCGAGTTCCCAGCAACATCAGTAACGACCAGCTGAAGGGTATAGTCGCCGTCAGTATCGGCCATCACCGTCGGAGCAAGGGTAGAGGGATCGCTGAAGGTAACGGTGCCTGCGCCCGTCGTCTGAGTCCAGACGTAGGTCGAGATGCCAGAACCGGCGTCGGATGCCGTCGCGCCTGTCGAAACGGGTGTCGTCGACGCGTAGACAGCTGAGGGAAGGGTCACCGTCGGATCATTCGCATCGATACCTTTCGTCACATCGGAGCTCGCGGCCGCGAAGCTCGTGTTACCTGCCGCATCGGTCATCGTGACACCCGTAAGCTGGAGCGGCGAAGCCTGGCCAGCATCGCCTGCAGTCACGATGTAGGTGCCCACATAGGTATTGCCACCGTCAGTCGTTCCCCATGAGAGCGGCTCGCTATTGTAGTCAGCGGGAGAAAGTAGAGCGCCGGGCTCGGCCTTCGCCGGAGTAACTGTGAAGTCGATCTCATCGCCTATCTTGGCCCACGAAGGATTCGTGCCCGTCTGGGTCACGTCGACCGCGACAATGGATGGAGCGAGGGTATCAGATTCGAACGTGACCGGGGTAGATGTGCCGGAGAGCTGATTACCGTACGTATCTTCGGCGCCCGCGCTTTCGATGGAAACGCTCTGCTCCTTATGCGGTAGCGCAGGGACCGTAACGGTGCCCGTCCATGTGTCCCCTATGTACGACGTCTTCGTAACCGTCGTGGTGCCGGAGGAGAAACCTGCGACAACGACCGGAACGCCGCCGGTATTCATCGGGTTCTTATTGAACTGAATAGTGATCGTGACAACTGCATTGCCTTTCGCTGCAGTCGGCAACGCTGTCGCGCTCGTCACCGTTACCGACGTGGTATCGACGCCCGCGCATGTGTCTTCAGTGCACCAGGGGCGGTACGTGACGCCGGAAGAAACGCTCTCGCCGGTCCCTGCATTGGCATTGTCCGAAGCGGTCGGTCCGACTGTGCTATCCCAATAGTTTTGGGATGCATCCAGGGTACCGGTATAGGTCCCCGGCTCTATGACGAGGCCCGCGCTGTTCCCGCTGAGGACGTTCTGATGCACTGAAACCGCGGTATTCCCCGCTACTCCGTATATCGCATAGACGTTCGCGATATCGATGCCGTCGCCGGCATTGTTCTCTATCGTATTGCCTGAGATGGAAGTGCTGGTATTGCCGCCGTCGACCGAGATGCCGAGGTCATTGCCATGTATCGAGTTTCCGCTCACGGTGACGCCCGACGTATCAAGAAGGTGGATCCCGGCTGAGGCAACATTCGTCATTTCGTTTCCTGAGACGGTGACCGACGTCACGCCTGCGTTGCCAGCGCCGTTAAGGTTGAGTTGGCTTCCGTCGAACAGGTTCGAATCGATGAGCGCGTTCGTGAGGCCGAAATCGGTCTCTATCCCGTTCCCGCTTCCGGAACCTGGTTCGGTGTTATTTTTGAAGAGGTTGTAACGGACCGACGTCTGATATGTTCCGTCGTTTCCGAGTTCGAGGCCGGCGATATTGCCTTGGATGATGTCGTTGAGAACCGCGGTGCCGCCGTGCGTTCCTGCCGGAAAGCCAGTGTTCGGGTTAGTCCAGATGGCAGCCCCGAGGCTCGAAATAATGCTGGATGGATCGTTCACGACGCCGGTAAGGGTGAAACCGTCGATCGTGACGTTATCGGCTTCGATCTGGAGATCGCCATCGGCGTTCGAGATGACCGATTCGGATGCGGCGCTTCGCGTGCGGGCGTCGACGCCGTGCTGCGCACCCAAAAGGGTAAGTGGTTTGGTGACGACGACGAGTTCGTTATATGTTCCCGGCGCGACATACACAGTTCCGCCTGAAGGTGCCGCATCGACTGCAGCTTTGATGCCGGTAGTCGGTGTAGCGATGGTCGAATTCGCGCGGATATAGATCGGTTCGGCACTCGAATCTTCCGTTTCGCCGGAGAGCTTGTCCTCTATCGCGCCGAGCTCGGCATTCGTAGCGCTCGCTGGCGATACGCCATCGAACATGTTGCCGGTCGTAGCATCGGTCGCCGAACCGCCCGATACGTTCCCGATATAGAGCTGTACATCAGTGAATGTCGTATGGGAGATAGTCGGTATGCTCGCGGTGCCGAAGACGAGAATGCCGCTTGCATTGTCCGTGGTCGGCACATACTCCAGATCCGCGATCGTCGCACCGTCAACTGAACCGCTGACCGTTCCGCCGCCCTTGTTCCAGAGCACGATACCGTTTTGAGCGATGGTGGAGGTAGCGCCGGCGCCCGTGATGGTACCGCCCGTCACGGTAAGAGTAAGCGTATCGCTAGATGAGCTGCCGCTATTACCATCTACCGCATCGATACCGTTCTTCTGGAAGCCACTTATCGCGACATTGTTTACAGTGAGGTTCGTGGTCTGACCCGAGCCGGCATCAACGGCGATACCTTGGCCGCTCTGGACTCCGTTTATCACATATGACCCCGTCACGGCGCTGTCATTTAACGTTCCAGTCGAGCTGTTCCAAAAGACCATCGCATCGGGATTGGTCCCCGACGTTCCGTTCGTGATGGTCACATCTTCTATGGTGATGCCCGTCGCGCCGTTCACGAACACGGAGACTTGCATGTTCGCCGTATACTTGTGGCCCACGCCAGTCGTGATCAGGGTCGTCGGCGAAATGATAGTCGAACCGGCACCCGCACCCGTGATCGTAAGGTTCGATTTACCGTTTACCGTGAATGCATCGTAAGTACCTGCGGCTACATGGATGATGCTGCCGGAATATGATGTATCAATCGCGTGCTGGATGGTCTTGAATGCTGTTCCGGAAGTAAGTCCATTATTACTATCATTGCCTCCTGAGGTGTCGACATATATGTCGCTGGTAACCGTATGGCTTGCCGCACTCGCTGTGCTCCCGTTGAAATCCGCATCACCCGTAATAGGAGGCCGTTATAGTCTTATTTCCGGCCGATACTGAGGCAAGTGTGCAGGTGCCGGTCCCAACGGCGGCGGAGCAGGAATTCGTGCCGTCCGAAACAGTCACGGTTCCCGTCAAAGTCCCCGAACCAGGGCTTGTTATAAGGGCGGACCAGCCGACCGCATACGACTGTCCTGCGAGCGTAGGAGCCGAAAGGTCGCTCGTTATAGAGAGTGTCGTATCGGCCTTATTTACGCCATGGGAAGTAGGAGTGGCTGATGAGTCGCTGGAGGCATAGGTACCGTCCCCGCCGTAGTAGGCAATAATAGAATGGCTACCGGGCGCCATGGCACCGTTGCTATTCACCGAACAGCTTCCATTTCCTGACCCATCGAGAATTCCGCTACATGCAGGAATAGGATCACCGTCGATTTTGATCGCGACCGTTCCAGTCGGAATTCCGGAATCCGAACCGACAGCGGCGAAAGAAACGGAATACGTTTCGCCCGTGACCGACGGTTCAGACGAAATGTTCGTTACCGATACTGATGAACTGATCGGACCCGTCGCATGCGCGACGGATGCAAGCGCGAACAAAAAAAATACCGCGACAGGCGCGATGTTTCGTAAGGTGACTCGAGGGGTCATGTTTGGAGATGATTAATGATGATAAAAGACGGATCTCGTTCACGAGACCATATACGAAGACACTATGAGCCCCCCTATCAAGAAGAGCAAGCAGAATGAGACCGTTTTACTGTCGGGACACAAATAAAAAAATAAGCAAGAATCTCAGCGTGGCTGTGAACGCGGCAGTACAATGCGTCCATGCAGCGAAACCGTTCCGTATTCGTCATCACGACTCTGTTTATCGTTGGCGGAGCACTTCTCCCCTCTCTTGCACTCGCTGACGCTTCTGCTGTTGCAGGCATCTCGCCTGGTTCGCTCTGGCTTTCGAAAGCGTCGGTGACGGAGGGCAACTCGGTGAAGATAATGATGCCGGTCTATGACTCGGATGCGGTGACGGTCGCTGGGGATGCAGTCTTCAGCGTGGATGGTGCCGATGTCGGCACGGCGCATTTTCAGCTGAACTCGGGCGAAGCGGAGATAGTCTCCACGCAGTGGAAAGCTGTCGTAGGACAGCACGCGATATCGGCACGTATTGAGAACACAACAAATGCCGATGCGAAGCAGGCGGTCATGCTCACGGGAGTCTCTGCGGGCCCGATATCGGTTGACGTGGCTGCCGCTCCCCCGCCTCCTACAGCGATCAAGTTAATCGAGGACGCCGCATCGGTGGCGACGCCGGCGGTCCTCGCCGCCTCCCAGGCGCTCGTTAACGAGGCGGAAAATCTGAGGCAAAGCGCTGTGGCAGCTTTAAGCAACGCCGTCGCTAACGGCGACGGTCAGGGTTCTGGAGAGAAAGCTACCGGGCTCGTTTTGGGTGCTGAGACCTACAAAACTCCTTCAAATGTTTTGCCGGCTGCAGCTGCCGCCTCAAAAGGCGCGAGCGGTTGGATGCTTATCTTGGACAAAATACTCCTTTTCATAGTCAGCTCGGCCTGGATCTTCTATCCTCTCGGGCTTATCCTCATGCTTCTCATACTGTTTTTCGTACTCAAAAGGGTCGCCGGCCGAAGGCCGACGCAGACTGCCTAATCTTCAAGAATCTGTCTCTGGCTTCCGAGACCGTCCAATGCAGCCCTGAGCCTCCTATCCTGAATATCCTTCGAATCTTTTACGATCGCCAGAGCCATCGAACGTTCCTCGGGGGAACAATACGCAGCCTGTTCGGCGATCTCACCGATTGTCTGATGTCTACCTGCCATGAGATTGCCCGGACGGCTTTCCGCGTCTCGTATCAAGCGAGCCGCGTTTATTTCAGGGACCTGACTCTGTCGACAGACTGGCAACTCCGAAGGCCTGTAGAGAGTCATGCTTAATGCCACGCTACCTGCTGCGATGGCCGGTATTCTCCATCTTTTCAAAGCTTCATGCATAGGGTTTTAACAAATTAAAATAGATATCCCTCACATAATATAGGAAAGCAGGGAAAGGCAAAATTTTCGATTTTCTGGTTGGCTTTCTTACGCCGGAATGAACGCGAGGATGGCGAGCGCAAAGAGGATGCGGTAGACGGCGAAAACGTAGAGTGGATGGTTCCTGAGGAATTTCAATAGCCAATGAATCGCGGTGATACCGCTCACGAACGCAAGGACGGTGCCGAATAGGAGCGGCATGCCCATGCCAGAAAGCGCGCCCGTGTGTGCAAGATCGATAAGCTTCTTCGCGCCCGACCCCGCGATGATAGGGATGGACATGAGGAAGCTGAAGCGCGCGGCCGCTTCCCTATCAATTCCGAGAAAGAGCGCGCCCGAGATGGTCATGCCGGAGCGGCTCATGCCGGGATCGAGAGCGAGGCATTGCCAGAGCCCGAGGATAAGGCCCTCTTTCGCGCCGACGCTTTCGATGCCTCGCTTCTCGCGTCTTTTCTTAAGCGCCCATTCGGCCGCGATGAATATCAAGGATCCGACGATGAGCGAATACGCGACAAGGTGCGTGTTCCTGAATATGGTCTCCATGGTCTTCTCAAGGAGAAGCCCGAGGATGACTCCTGGGATCGTGCCGATGATGACAGCGACGAGAAGTCGCACCTCTTGCTTCTCGACCGGCTGGCGGAGGATCCACCTGAGCGCCGTCATGGCGAGCTTCCAGAGGTCTTTCCAGAAATACACGACGACCGCAAGGATGGCACCGAGCTGGAGGACAGCGTCTATAGCGAGCGCATCAGGACCCGTGGCACTGAGGAGCTGGTGCGCGACGATGAGGTGTCCGGACGAGGAAACCGGAACGAATTCTGTGAGGCCTTCTACAAGGCCGAGAATGCCGTATACGAAGAGATTATGCATATCCGAGACGTGCTATTATCCTAGCATCACTTAAAACGTACATCATTTTATGGCTCATCAGAACGAGACCCTCGAGAAGCTCGCGACGCCGATAGCGATTGTCATCGCCGGCGGGCTCATCGCCGCGGCAGTATATTTCGTCGGTTCACAGAATGCGGGTACGGTAGCGATCGGCGCAGGATCGGCTGGACAGGTTGCAGGAGCCGCACAGCTCGTGACGACGGCAGCTCAGATGAAAACCATCATCGCGGGCGAGAAATTCACCAATGCCTACCTTGATCCGTCGGCCTCAGGGAGCGCGGACACCTTCATTGGCAATGTGAACGCGCCCGTCACGATGACGTACTGGTTCGACTACCAGTGTCCCTTCTGCAAGCAGTTCGAGACGACGGTCATGCCGACATTGGTAGAGCAGTATGTAAATACCGGCAAGCTGAAGATAGTCTTCAAGAGCTTCCCCTTCCTCGGGAATGATTCGACGATCGCGGCCGAATACGCGAAAGCTATCTGGGAGCTCTATCCGACTAAGTTCTACCAGTGGCACACCGACATGTTCGTCGTACAAGACGCCGAGGGCGACACGGGCTTCGGAGATGCTAAGACCATAGACACGCTCATCAGCCTCATACCGGGACTCGATGACGGCAAGATAAAGGCCGCCATCACCGCGAACAAGGCTCGGTATGATCAAGAGATCGCTGCCGAACAGAAGGACGGAGGAACGAATGGCGTGACGGGAACCCCTGGATTCATCGTCGGCAAACAGCTTATCGCCGGGGCCGAACCGTTGGCCAGCTTCACGCAGGTCATCGACGCTGCGCTCAAAGGAAAGTAATCTCAGAAATTAAAAACCCCGAACGCATTACGCGTTCGGGGTTTTTAATTTCACAGTCGTAATTAATTTATGCGTGCGCGGCCACGGGATGAAATCGCTTCCGGGCCGCGTCTTTGAGCATTTCCATGACAAGAGCAGTCCCAATGGCTACCGCAATGTCTCCGAAAAAATGAGGCTGGCGTACTTGACGATGGAGTTCCGCTCTTTTATCTTCAGCAAGCTTCGATGCCTGGAGCCGAGCATTAAATGTCTTCCAAGTGCTACCAAAAATCTCTTCAATATGGCTCATGGATTTTATCGTACCACAGAATACTCTGTTAATCAAGCCCTCCATCATCCTCCTCGACAAGCCCCAGCCGGTAGATATCGAAGGAATTCTCCCCTTCGAACATGTCGGACGGGTTCGGCAGATAGAGCCGTTCACGGCTGATCTCGGCGGAGGCGTCCTTTATGAGCCGATGGAAAACCTCGAATTCTTCGTCCGATTCGTCAAAGTCGAGCACATAGCGCCGCAGCTGGGCGGATCCGTCGGCGTTCCGGGATTTCTTGCACTCATAGACGATGAAGCGCCTCACCGGCTTCCCGTAGAGCGCGCTGACGACGTAGTAGTTGAAAAGAGCCTGGATGACGAAAAGCGGCTTCCCTCCCTTCGCCTTCGAGAACGACTCGACGAACTTATGGTCCACGATGTCGAGAGCGCCAGGGTTCCCTTTCGATTCGACGACGAGGTCCGAGATCGATTTAAGCGGTAGCGGCAGGCCTTTGACTTCGACCACACCTCGCACTTCGACCCCGACAACTTTGTGTCGAGGCGGTCGCGCGAGATAGAACGAGATAGCCTGGAGATACTCCTTCTCCATCGAAAGACGCTTCTTTTTTTGCGCTGCACGCGACTTCGCCTTCCCGAAATTGATCTCGAAATCCGGGACGTTACGCAGGTATTCCATCCCGAGCGCGATAGCCGCTTCCTTCGAGAGGCCTCCATAGAAATGCTCCAGCGCCACATGCCCAGATCGTCCTACGAGAGCGGAAGGATTTGAGGGCATGTCGTACACCTCCTCGACGTAACGCTTGTACCAAGCCAAGGGGTTGCGCAAGAACGACATCAGGGACGAATGGCTCCAATGCTTGATGGGATATGTCGGCTCCTTCTTCTTCCGCTTCGCCATGCGTGCAGTATACAAAAAACCGCGCTGTGAGCGCGGTACATAGGAAAATCTGCCTATTCTTGGATCGATCCGAATGTTTTGAGCTCTAACCTTTCGAGCCTAGAGACTGTCCTGCGATCATCAAAACGTATCGCGATTACTTCCGTACGGAGGGCGTCGACTTTCTGATCAACCTCATTCATCTTCTGATTGACTTCATTGATATCCTGACGAAGCTCGTTAAAACCCGCTGCCATCGCATTTGCAAGGTTATCTATCTTCGTTTCAAGTTCGGCTGTGGACATACGAAAAGTATACCAGCGCATGACAGTCTCTTTGGAATGGGAGGGCCAAAGAAAAACAGAATTTTCTTAAAAAACCTAGTAGCTCCTCAATTTCTTCGCCTTCTGGTGGGTACGGATCTTGTCGAGAGCCTTGGCTTCGATCTGGCGGATGCGTTCGCGCGTAACGCCGAACTCCTGCCCCACTTCCTCGAGCGTATGGTAGATGCCATCCTCAAGCCCGTGGCGCATGGCGAGGATCTTCCGTTCTTTCGGCGTGAGGTCGTTCAATATCTCGTGGAGCTGTTCGACGAGGATGCGATGCGCCGTCTCCTGATCCGGCGTCGGGAGCGAAGTATCGGCGACGAAATCGCCGCGTGCGGACGCGTCATCGTCGTCGGATGAGCTTATCGGCGCCTCAAGCGAGAGCGTTTCCTGGTTTATCTGCTCGATCTGATAGATCTTTTCGACATCGACGGCCATCTCAGAGGCGATCTCTTCAGGCATGGGATCGCGGCCGAGGTCCTGCTCAAGCCGTCTCATGACCTGCTTGTATTTCGCGATGGTCTCGACCATGTGGACCGGGATACGGATGGTGCGCGACTGGTCGGCCAAGGCACGCGTGATGGCCTGACGGATCCACCAGGTCGCGTATGTCGAGAACTTGAAGCCTTTGGTGAAATCGAACTTGTCGACCGCTTTGAAAAGGCCGAGGTTCCCCTCCTGGATGAGGTCGAGAAGCGAAAGGTCGGACGAACGCGAGGCGTACTTTTTAGCGATGGAGACGACGAGACGCAGGTTCGCACGGGCAAGGAGGTTCTTCGCCTGGTCGTCGCCTTCGGAGATCCGCTTCGCGAGCGCGCGCTCTTCAGGGCCCGTCAGAAGCGGGTACTGGCCGATATCACGCAGATACATCTGTATGGAGTCGTGCGCCGAACCTTCGCCGCGGTAGCCGCCACGCATCACGACCTCGTCCGGCACCTCTTCGAGCATGCCGCCCGACTCGAGGACATCGACGCCCGAGGTCGAAAGGCGCTCATAGAGCTCCTCGAGGAAGAAGACGTTCTCCTCTATCGTCGGGAACTCCTTGAGGATCTCGTTGTATGTGACATACCCGCGTTCCTTTCCGGTCGCGATGAGGCGCGCCGCTTTCGTTTCGAGCTGAGCGAGCTTCTTGCCGGAAGGCTTCGGTGCGGCTTTGACAGGAGGAGCTTTCGCGGCTTTTGTCTTGCGGACGGCGGCCTTGGGCTTTCCCGACGCTCGCGCTTTCGCGCGAGGGCGGGACCCCGACCGCTTTGCGCGTCGAGGCTTTGAAACAGGGCGTTTCGCCTTTACGGAGCGTTTTCCCTTTTTAGCCTTTATTTTCTTTGTTTTTTTTGCCATATGAAACCGGAGGATCGTTAGACTGTACCCTTATTGCCCTTCCTTAGCAAGAATGTTCAGCTCTTCGAAAAGGACCTTCGCCCGTTCGCTATCGCCTGCTTCTTGCGCTTCCTTATGGAGACGGGTTTTCTCGGCGACGGCTTTCTTCTGCATCATGCGGGCATAGTCGCCGTAGATGCTCTCGAGAGCACGCTCGCGTTCGGATCCTGCGGGAAAACGGTTGAAGAGCTCTTCCGCCGCGACTATCATCGCGGCGTTCTTTTCATCGTCTGACGCGGCCGCAAGCGCCTTGAAGCGCTCCTCTCCTGCCGCAGCGCGAAGGACGTCAGACGCCTTCTCGGCCGCGGGCGATCTCTCCTCGTGGAACGTAAGCGCGATGCCCCACACCAGGCGCTCCGCCGCCTCGATCGCCGGAATACGAGGTTCGGGAGGCAGTGCAGGCGCTCCGCCGGCCGGCGCGCCGGCCTTCGGCGAGGGACGGATCTTCTGCAATTCTGCCGCAACGGATTCAGTCGGCACGGCGAGGACCGAGGCGACGCGCTCGACGAAATGCGCCTGATCGATCCGGTTCTCGATGAGCGTGATGTACGGCAGGACGATGCGGGAAGCCTCGAGGCGGCGCGCGCGCGGATCGGGCGTATCTTCCGTGACCTCTGCCAAGTAGAAATCGACGACATGGAGCGCGCTCTTGATGGCGCTCTTCAGCGTTTCCCTGTCTTCCTCTGCAAGATCAGCCGGGTCCTTCTCCCGAGGAAGCTTCGCTATCTTCACATCCATGCCGGATTGAAGCGCGAGCGCTGCGGCGCGTCCCGCGGCGTTGACTCCCGCGTCATCGCCGTCATAAGCGATGAGGAGGTTCGGGGCGTAGCGCTTCAGGAGCGTGGCGTGCGAGGCCGTGAACGCGGTGCCTGAGGTCGCGACGGCGTTCTTGTAGCCTATCTGGTGCATCATAAGAAGATCCATCTGCCCCTCGACGAGTATGGCGGCGTTCAGATGACGTACGCCATCGCGAGCCCGGTCGAGCCCGTAGAGCGCACGCGACTTGTCGAAAAGCGGCGTCTCTGGGGAGTTCAGGTATTTCGCCTGCGGATGCGCCGCGTCGTCCTCGAAGATGCGTCCCGAGAACCCGATGACGCGTCCCGCGATGTCGCGGATCGGGAACATGATGCGCCCGCGGAAGCGGTCATAGAGGCGGGCATGGGGCTCGGATGTCCCGTCTTCCCGCTCGGCCTTTTTCGCGAGGCCTGCCAGCTCGAGCTCCGTTGCAGTAAATCCCTTTTTAATGAGTATGTCGTGAAGCGCTTGCCACTCCTGAGGCGCATAGCCCACCGCCCAGGTACCCATCGATTCATCGGTGAGCCCGCGGCCCTTGAGGTATGCGAGCGCATCAGCTTTTGTCGTGAGGCCTTCGACAAAGAAATCTTTCGCCGCATCGAGCGCCGCATAGAGGCGCTCGCGCTCGTCGCGGGCGCCGGGGCGTTCGTATTCGAGTTCGACGCCCGCTTTTTCGGCAAGAAGCTTCAGCGCACCCTTGAAATCAAGGCCTTCCATCTCTTCGATGAAAGTGAACATGTCGCCGCCTTTTCCCGTCGAGAAGCAGTGATAGAGACCCTTGTCTGGGGTCACGAAAAACGAAGGCGTCTTTTCCTTCGTGAAGGGTGAAAGCCCCTTCCAATATTTCCCCGCGCGCGTGAGCTTCACGTACGGCTGCACCACCTCGAGTATCGAGAGCCGCTCCTTTACCTTATCGACGGTGTCGCTCATGGGAATAGTGTCAGTATGTCTTCGAACTTCTTGAAGGAATAGTCGGCCTCCGGCGATTCGCTCCACATAAGGCCCGTCTGCATCCCGACCTCTTTTGCCGGAGCCAGGTCCTTTGCGAGGTCATCGCCGACAAAAAGCATATTCTCGGCCGGCAACTCCGACAATTCGACAGCCTTTAGGAATCCATCGAGCGCTGGTTTCGGATTTTTCACGTCCGCAGAGCTCAGAAAGTGTCGGAACCAGAGCCGATCTATCCCGAGCGCAGGGAGGAGTGTGCCCATCTGTATATTCGAGAATATAGAGAGGGGGCACTTTTGCCGCAGGACATCCAGCACTTCGGGGATATTCGCGGCTTTGAGGCCGTAAAACCGCTCGGCGCCGGCTGCCTGTATCTTCTTCGACCAATAGCCTGCCGGTAGTCCGAGACCGTTCGTGAAGACGGACGCGTAACTCTTATAGGTTTTTCGGGCCGATTCGAATTCCCTTTGCAGTTCCGGAGAAGCCGGCTTTCCAACCGCTTCCGCATAGGTCTGAAACAAGAACACCGCATGCTCCTTGGTCAGCGACGCGATAGTGTCGCTGAAATCGAACCAGATATGCTTGATAGGTTCCATCGAGGCGTCTCTATGCGTGGGCTGAAAGCGAGGAGCTCACAGCCGAATATCTGCCGCTACGCGAGATCCGCGATCCGCTGGCGCACTTCGTCGTTCTCGATCTCGAGGGCCATCTGCTTCGCACGCTCTTCCTGGAAGGCGCGGATGCGCTCGTATTTCTTCGAGCCCGCGAAGCCGGTACCGGCGGGGATGATGCGGCCGACGATGACGTTCTCCTTGAGGCCGGTGAGGTGGTCGACAGTGCCTTTCAAGGCCGCGCCGATGAGAGTGCGGGTCGTATGCTGGAAGGACGCCGCGGAAAGGAAAGACTTCCGGTTGAGCGACACTTCGGTGATGCCCAGAACGAGACGGTCGTACTTCATCGGAGCCTTCCCTGCCGCTTCGAGCTCCCGGTTCATCTCGAGAGCCGTGCCGAGCTCGAGGACCTCGTTCTTCACGTACGGGCTCTCGCCCGGATCGGTGGTCTTAACGCGCGAGAACATCTGGCGGATGATAACCTCCATGTGCTTGTGCGAGACGGAGGCGCCCTGGAGGTCGTAGATCTGCGCGACCTCGTCGATCATGTATTCCTGAAGGCGTTCGGCACCGGCGAGCTTGAAGAGCTCATCGAGGTCTATGGAACCGTCGGTGACAGGGTCGCCCTTCTTCAGCGTGCTCCCGACCGTGACGATCGGCACGCGGCGAAGCGGCACTTTGTACTCGATCTTATCTTTCTTGTCGGAACCGTGGGACGGCAGGATGACGACCGTCTTCCCTTCCACGTCATCTTTCACTTCCGTGACCTCGCCCTCTACATGCGAGAGGACCGCTGCGGCCTTCGGCGGGCGCTTGTCGAAGAGCTCTTCGACGCGCGGGAGGCCGTGGGTGATGTCGCCGCCGATGGTGGCGACGCCGCCGGTATGGAAGGTACGCATGGTCAGCTGGGTGCCCGGTTCGCCGATCGCCTGCGCGGCGATGGTGCCCACAGCTTCGCCGAGGTCGATGAGCTCGCGCGAGGCGAGATCGGCGCCGTAGCATTTCTGGCAGATGCCTTGTTTCGCCATGCACGACATCGGCGAGCGCACATGAACGCTCGTCACGTCAGCTGCCCCGATCTCATCGCCCTGCTCTTTGGTAAGCAGTGTGCCGCGCTTCCAGGTCTTTCCGCCCGCTTCTACGTCCTTCGAGAGGACGCGGCCGGTGATGAGCTTGCTGAGATCGACTTCCATCCCTGAACTGCGTTTCTTAGAGATGAGGATGCCCGTGCGCGTGCCGCAGTCGGCTTCCGAGACCATGATGTCCTGCGCGACGTCGAAGAGACGGCGCGTAAGATAGCCGGCGTGCGCGGTCTTGAGCGCCGTGTCGGTGAGACCCTTTCGAGAGCCGTGGGTCGTCGTGAAGTACTCGATCGGGGTGAGGCCTTCTTTCATGGATGAGATGACCGGGAACTCGATGACCTCGCCTTTGGTGTTCGTCACGAGGCCTTTCATGCCGGCCATCTGGGAGAGCTGGCGGACGGAACCGCGAGCGCCCGAGACGACCATGGTGTAGACAGACGAGAGCGTATCGAGGGACGGGAGAATACCCTGCTCGACATCGCCGATGGCCTTCTGCCAGACTTCGACGGTGAGGCGGAGCTTCTCGTCGGCCGTGAGAAGACCGTTCTCGTACTGAGACTGTATCTCCTGCACATCTGCGTGGGCCTTCGTGATGATGGCATTCTTCTCTTTCGGAATGACGAGGTCATTGAACGAGAATGAGATGCCAGAGCGCGTCGCGAATTCGAAGCCGAAGCGCTTGAGCTTGTCGAGGATGCCGGGCGTGCGTTCGAGGCCGTACACGCGGATGACGTCGTCCACGAGCTTCGAGAGCTGGGCCTTCCTGACTTCCTGATTGATGAACGGGTAGTCCTTCGGAAGGATGGAATTGAAGAGGAGACGTCCGACCGTCGTATCGAAGCGGTTGCCGTCGAATGCCGCGTACTTGGGATTTCCCGGCGTCGGTTCGACGGAGATCTTCGCATGGATGCCGACGTCGGCGAAATCGTACGCGAGGATGGCGGCGTTGGGCGAGTTAAAGTACTTGCCTTCGCCTTTCTCTCCCGGAAGCTCGCGCGTCATCCAATAGACGCCAAGCGCGATGTCCAAAGGCTTCTCAAAGATGACGGGCTGGCCGGAACCGGGCTTGAGGATGTTCCGCGCGGCCGACATGATCGTCTCCGCTTCCATCTGCGCTTCCGTCGAAAGCGGGACATGGACGGCCATCTGGTCGCCGTCGAAGTCGGCATTGAACGCCGGACAGACGAGCGGATGGAGCTGGATAGCGTTTCCTTCGATGAGACGCGGACGGAACGCCTGGATGCCCTGGCGGTGGAGGGTCGGGGCGCGGTTGAGCATCACGTACTTGCCCTGGATGACCTCTTCGAGGATCGCCCACACTTCGGGAATGCCTTCCTCAATAAGACGGCCAGCGCCGCGGATGTTGTGCGCGAGCTCGCGCTCAAGAAGCTTCGCGATGATGAACGGACGGAAGAGCTCGAGCGCCATCTTCTTCGGGAGGCCGCATTCGTCGAGATGGAGCTCAGGACCGACGACGATGACCGAGCGGCCCGAGTAGTCGACGCGCTTGCCGAGAAGGTTGAAACGGAAGTAGCCTTGCTTCGATTTGAGATAGTCAGCGAGCGATTTGAGCGGACGGCGCTGGGCCTGGCTCGCGGCCGAGAACGCCGCACCGCCGCGGCGGATAGAATTGTCGAGGAGGGCGTCCACCGCTTCCTGGAGGATGCGCTTCTCGTTCCTGAGTATGACTTCCGGCGCGTAGATGTCGCGGAGCTTCATCAGGCGGTTGTTACGGTTGATGACGCGACGATACAGGTCGTTCACGTCGGACGTCGCATGGCGGCCGGACTCGAGCGCGACCATGGGCCGGAGTGCCGGCGGCGTCACGGGGATGCGGGTAAGGAACATCCACTCGGGACGGACGCCCGCCTTCACCATCGAGCGGATCAAGGAAAGGCGTTTCCCTATCTTCTCGCGCTCGGCGGCGCCAGCGGTATCGAGGTCTTTCTCAAGCTGGACGGCGAGCTTCTCGAGGTCGAGCGATTTGAATATCTGATAGATGGCTTCGGCGCCGATGCCGGCCTCGAAGAACGTGCCGTACTTGACCGAGAAGCGATGGAACTCGAGCTCGTCGAGGACGACGCCCGGACGGATGCGCTCGATATCGCCTTTCGCGGCGGTCATGAGCGACTTGAGCTCCGTCTGAGCCTTCTCGTTCGTCATGGCCTTCACCTTCGTCTTGTATTCGCCATCGAGCTCGCGGATGAGGCGCTCGCGTTCCTCCTCATTGACCTTCGTGACGATGTAGCCGGCGAAATAGACGACCTTCTCGGCGTCCGTGGCCGACGTACCGAGTATGAGCGCGATGCGCGAGGGCACCGAGCGCAGGAACCAGATGTGGGCGACCGGCGTCGAGAGCTCGATGTGGCCCATGCGCTCGCGGCGCACGATGGCACGCGTCACTTCGACGCTGCACTTCTCGCAGACGATGCCGCGGAAGCGCGGGCCCTTATACTTGCCGCAGTAGCATTCGAAATCGCGCTCGGGGCCGAAGATGCGCTCGTCGAACAAGCCGTCCTTTTCGGAACGCTGGGTGCGGTAGTTGATGGTCTCGGGTTTCCGGACCTCGCCCCACGACCAATCGAGTATGCGCTCGGGCGATGCGACCTTGAGGCCGACCCAGTCGAAGCGCGACGTATCGATGACCTTTCCTCGTTTCTGATCCATAGTGTGATTCTTCGAGTGAGGCGCGTCGCTTATGAGCGATCGGCGCGGTTTCTGCTAATGCGGCGGGTCGGCGCTTCCGAATCGGTCCCGTCGTTGCGGCCGAGGATGACGTCAAGCGAAAGGCCGCGGAGGTGGTTCACCAAGACGTTGAACGCGGCCGGCGTATGCGTGTGCTCGATCGGACGGCCCTTCACGATGGCATCGAACGCCGCTGAGCGGCCCTGGATGTCGTCGGACTTGATGGTGAGCATCTCGCGCAAGGTGTATGCGGCGCCATAACCGAGGAGCGCCCAGACTTCCATTTCGCCGAAGCGCTGGCCGCCGTTCTGCGCCTTGCCGCCCAGGGGCTGCTGCGTGATGAGGCTGTAGGGACCGATCGAGCGCATGTGTATCTTGTCTTCGACCATGTGGTGCAATTTCAGGATGTACATGTAGCCCACCGCGATGTCCTGTTCGAATTTCTCTCCGGTGCGGCCGTCGTAGAGCGGCATCGTGCCGGATTCTGCAAAACCCGCGGTCTTGAGTTCTTCGCGTATCTCGGCCTCGGTGACGCCCGCGAAGGACGGCACGATGGCCTGATAGCCGAGCGAATGCGCCGCGAGACCGAGATGCATCTCGAGTATCTGGCCGAGGTTCATGCGGGACGGGATGCCGAGCGGAGTGAGGATGACATCTATCGGCTCGCCGTTCGCGTCGTGCGGCATGTCTTCGACCGGGAGCACGCGCGAGATGACGCCCTTGTTGCCGTGGCGGCCTGCGAGCTTGTCACCGACCGAGACGTTGCGGAGTTGCGCGACGGTGATGTAGATCTTCTTGATGGTGCCTGACTCGAGGTTGTCGCCCCGCTCGCGAGAGAAGACCTTCACGCCGATGACGCGGCCGCGCTTGCCTCCTTCCATGCGCAACGACGTATCCTTCACGTCTTTCGCCTTGTCACCGAAGATGGAGCGCAGGAGCCTTTCTTCCGGCGTGAGCTGGGTCTCGCCTTTCGGCGTCACCTTGCCGACGAGGATATCGCCCGGCCTGACTTCTGCACCGATGCGGACGATGCCTTCTTCGTCGAGGTTGCGGAGCTTGGTCTCGGAAACATTCGGTATGTCAGGGGTCGTCACCTCGGGGCCGAGCTTCGTGTCGCGGACCGAGACATCGAATTCCTCGATATGGACGGTCGTGAACTTCGAGTTCTGCACGAGGCGTTCGGAAAGGATGATAGCGTCTTCGTAGTTGTTGCCGCTCCAGCTCATGAATGCGACTTTCACGTTCTGGCCGAGCGCGAGCTGGCCGCGATCGGTCGAGGAGGTGTCGGCCAAGAGGTCGCCGCGCTTCACCTTATCGCCAACGTTCACGGACGGACGGTGATTGAAGCAGGAAAATTCGTTCGTCATAGTGAACGGCTGGAGGCGGTATTCGTGCTTCTTCCCTTTCTCGTCCTGGACGATGATGTGCTGCGCATCGGCTGCCAGCACGGTGCCGGCGTCCTTCGCGTAGATGAGGCGTCCCGTGTCGCGCGCTGCCATCTCTTCGATACCAGTCGCGACGATCGGCGCTTCAGGGACGACGCAGGGCGTCGCCTGTTTCTGCATGTTCGAACCCATCAAGGCGCGGTTCGCGTCGTCATTCTCGACGAACGGGATCATGGAGGTCGCGATGGAGAACATCTGGTTCGTCGCGATGTCCATGTATTTCACTTCCTCGCGGGGGACGAGGACGGGCTCGCCGTGGAGGCGCGCCTCGATGTAGTCATTGGTGAGCTTGCCGTCAGCGGAGAGCGCGATCGCGGCATGCGCGATGGGATGCTCCGCTTCTTCGAAGGCGTTCAAAAAGACGATCTCATCGGTCACCTTGCCACCGACGACCTTCGCGTACGGCGTCTCGATGATGCCGAAATCGTTGATGCGCGCGTACGTCGCGAGACGGAGGATGAGTCCGATGTTCTGGCCTTCCGGAGTCTGTATCGGGCAGAGGCGTCCGTAGTGCGAGGTGTGCACGTCGCGCACCTCGAAGCCCGCGCGTTCGCGGGTGAGGCCGCCGGGACCGAGCGCCGATACCGTGCGGAGGTTCTCGAGCTCATCGAGGATGTTCTGCTGGGCCGCGAGCTGGGAGAGCTGGTTCGCCGTGAAGAATTCCTTTATGGCGGCTGCGAGGGGGCGCGGATTCACGAGCTGGGTCGGGAGCGTTGTCTCGACATCGATCGTGGACATCTTGTCCTGGATGTTGCGCTTCATGCGCGAAAGGCCGACGCGGACGCGCGCTTCAAGCAGCTCGCCGATCTGGCGCACGCGGCGGAAACCGAGGTGGTCGATGTCATCGCCTTCCGAGCCGGGCGTGTTATTGAGCTCGATGATATGGGAAACGATGAGGACGATGTCGTCGAGAGAGAGCGTGCGGATATCGAGCTCTTTCTTATCCATCGAGCGGCCGAAGCGCTGGTTGAAGCGGTGACGGCCCGGGTACGAGAGATCGTAGCGCTCCGGGGAGAAGATGCTCTTCACGTATTCGCGCGCCGTATCCGGCGTCGCGAGGTCGCCGTCGCGCAGGCGCCGGTAGATCTCTATATATGCCTGCTCAGGGGCCTTCGCGGAATCCTTCTCCAAGGTCGCCTGGATGGAGGCCTTCCCTCCCGGTACGCGCTCGAAAAGGGTCAGCATGTCGCGATCGAACGTCGCGCCGAGGATGCGGAGCAAGGTCGTCACGGGGAACTTGCGCTTACGGTCGATCTTTACGAAGATCGCGCCGTCGGCTTCCGTGTCGATCTCGATCCATGCGCCGCGCGCAGGGATGATCTTCGCACCGAACGCGACCTTGCCGCGCACTTCACCTTGCGAGAAAAAGACGCCGAAAGAGCGCGCGAGCTGAGGCACGATGACACGCTCGACGCCGTTTATGATGAACGTGCCGTGCTCGGTCATTATGGGGAAATCCGCGAGGAAGATGGTCTGCTCCTTCTTCGAGGCGAGACCCTTGTTCGTGAGGCGCACGTTCGCCTTCAATGGCGCGTCGTATGTGAGCTTCATCTCCTTAGCTCCGTATTCGTCGACCTTCGGCTCGCCGAGCTCAAACGAAACGAACTCGAGCTCGAATTTCTTCTTCGAGTAGTCGATGATCGGCGAGAACTCCTTGAAGAGGTCCTTAAGGCCCTCAGAAACAAAGGTACGGAACGAGGCGACCTGGGGTGCGACCAAGTCCGGCATCGGGACGCGGGGAGCGCGATAGCGGGAGAAGCGTTTTTGGGTGATCGAGGACTTAGCCATGGCGCAAGGATATTAAAAGACGATTAAGGCGAGCGAGTAATCGACTGCTAATAGAGCGCGCAAGACACGCCAAAAGCGCGCCCTGCGTTTTCTTGTTATGGGTTTTGTCCACTAGCTCCCCCGAAACTCAATCAAAAGTGGTTATACAGAGTATAGCTGAAGCCATCGTGAGGGTCAAGATGCCTTCTGGGGATCTTTCCCTGGCTCTATGACTTCAAAGGTACCGGGTTCGTAATAGATGCGATCATATATCTCGAAGGGTCTGCCGATGAGTCCCTGCTTCCCTTCTATGGACGTATCCAGATCCCAACGATCGTAATAGGAGAAATAGGTCCCTTTCTCGTCTTTGCCGTTTGCGGTCTTGTAGGTGCCCATGATGCCCGAAGTATCATCGTAAGCTCGGTTCCCATAGGCGGAACGATCCGCGGCATGTGCTCCGAGACTGCCAAGCCACTGAACCGCTTCGGCGGTAGTCAGGTGAAACATCGAACGGTAGTGCTCCAGGAATCCCTCGATACGGTAGTAATAGCGATCTTCGACGCTTTGGACCGGACGATACTCCGATATGCCGAACGTGCCATGGAGCTGGGGCAGCCCGAGATATATCCTCCAGGCATCCTGCCGTCGCTGTTCGATACCTGCGGCATCTTTTTCCCGCACGAACATGCGCTTCTCGAGTTTTTCGATAGTAGCTTGCTCACTTTCCGCTTCGGTGGTGATCATCCCCTGTGCCATCCCTTCGATCGCACGCACGACTTCCTGCTTCAGGTCCTCCCCTCTTCCTAATATCTCGACTCCTCCGTCCTTGCTGAGCACTATGTCACGAGAGGAATATTCGAAAGGTGAGATGCCTTTCGCGAGAGATTCGCTCAATCCAGGCTTATATGCCTGCCTTTGAAAATTCGTGATGCCGTTCTTACGAAGCTGTTCTGCGGCGGCAAAGCGCTCCGCGTATGTACCCCGCGCTTCCGCTTCTATGCTCCCGCCTGCCCCGATCGATTCTCCCGTAATACCGGCAACGACCAGCGCCCCTACCTGTTTCAACGTCCTCCGTTTCGAAGGATCCCGCGGTCTCTCAGTCTCGTGATCCGACGTTCCTTTCTCGCGCGGCGTCCCAAAACGGAACTTCATAGGCGGATTATAGCCCTCCTCGGTGGTCCCGTTCCTTCACGCGTGACAACTGATCCCGGATATCGACACCGCTTTCCGCGAACATGCGGCCATCGAAGTTGAGGCGGTTTATCTCGAGGCGAAGATGCGCTTCATGCCGAGCCGCCGGAGTATTCCGGACCGTAGATCCGACAATGCCGATCTGATGGCCTACATCGATGACCTGGCCGGCTTCAACCCGAACTTCGCCGAGCTGCGAATAGCGCATGAACTCATTCGTATCGGGCGTGAAGACATCGGCAAATGATCTGCTTGTGGAGACGACGATGCCGCGGCGGATCGAACGAATGATCGTGCCCGGCGGTGCGGCGAAATCCGCTGCGTTCGGATCTCTTTCCCCGGCTCCGTCCGCCGGATAGAGCTCTATGGGCGTGAACGGCACCTGAGCGTGCCAATGGAGGCGCTTGAGCTGTGGGCGCATCTTCTCGGCGAGAACTGCCGCGAGCCGTCGCCTCAAGTACGGGATGCTCACGGGAGTGCTCTTTCCGTGAAGCACGAGCTCCCGCATACCCTCTTCCGTTTTCAGATACTCATCCGACGCGGTCAGGAAGCGCATGACATTCCGCTGCTTCAAAAGATCGCGGACGAAGTCCCGATCCGAAAGATGAGCGGCTTTGTCAAGAAAGACATCGGGACGTTCGGTGCGCAGTGATTCTTCGACTTTAGCCGCTCCTATCCCAAGACCCACGCCTGTCACGACTATGCCCCCGGCCGCCGCGGCGCCGAGCCCGATGTTTTTCAGGACCTGGCGGCGGTTTTGGTCGCGGCGACGCAGGATCGGCGCAGGAGCGTTTCTTGCCGGCCATTCTCCCGGTTCAACCGGCAGAAGCGGCACGGCTCGGACATCGGTCTCAGGCGACAGCACTGGCGGCTCGATAGGTTCGGGCTCGATCTCCTCACGAGCGAGAGCCGGTTCGGCATACCTATTGATCTCTTGCATAAGCTCTTGGACAAGCCCGTTGCCTTCGCGTATAAGTTCCAGTTCTTTCGCGAGACGTGCATCTGCGGTATCAAGCTCATCGATCGCCCGGTATATCTGCTGCAAACGGTTTTGCACCTTCCATAGCTCATGGGGTGGAAAGTCGCCGAACACTTCACTGATCCGCCCCCCGACCCTGAAATACGAAGTCCAGAAGGAATTTCTCTCGAGATCCAGCATCCGGATGCGCTGCTCGAGGTCGTCGGGCAGCAAGACTTCAGCGTCATTCCCTCCGTTCGGTTCCTGTATCTCATCTGTCTCGACCGGTCGAGAGGGCATGCCCATGATCAATCTCGCAGCCCTGCGTCTGAACGTATGTAGATCACGGTCTACCTTCTCGAGAGCCTCCTGTTCCTTGACGAGAAGGGCCGTCATTCGCTCCGGACCGGACACACCCAAAAGCGTCTTCCCTTTCTGGAGAAGCTCCATCTCGAGGGCATCCCCTTCTATGAGGTTCTTTTTCACCGCGAGTATCGCGAACCACAGCTCTTTGAGCTCATCAGGCAGTTCGCCTCCTCGTTCGCGTATGTCCGTTTTCAGATCTTCAACCTGGTCATAGAGATCGAAGAACTCACTGATGCGAAGTCTCCGCGTTGCAAGAAGTTCGTGTGCCTCTGGAGAGAGCTCTTCCTCTTTCTTTTCCTCAGCGGACGGGAGAGAAGCGTCGAATGAGCTGCCGAAAAGGTATTGGTTCACGTCAAAGCCGACGAACAGCGATTCTTCAGGGTCTTCCGTTGCAGACTCGGGAGCGAGCCGGGGGGGTTCCTGCAGCATCTTCTTTCGCCCACTGCGCTTTGAGGTCGGTCAATGCGGCGGGCTCCGGTTGAGGCACACGCTCTATCGTTCCCGCAGCTTCTTCCGCTTTCGGACGTGCCGCGTCTCCGCGGCCCATCTTCTCGATGATGGGCTTCATCTGCGCCTTGTTCACGAGGCGTGCGAGCGGAACGATCTTTCCCGTCTCTTTCATGATGGCGATCGGCACGCCGGTCGCTTTGTCTTTGCCGAAAGCGCCGATCACCTGCGGCGTTCCCCAATAAGGCTGAAGCTCCGAATCCACCTTAAAGACTTCGTCGCCGACCTTCAGTTCCGAGACGCGTGCCCGGACGAGGGCCGCCTCCCTGCGGAGCACGTTCAGCGCCATACGGGTGTGCCATTCGTCAGTACCTTGGCGCGGAAGCTCATGCGAGAAGACTTCGCGATAGAGCGCATTCGCTTCGGCTTTTTCGGTATCGCTCAGCGGCCCATGAAGATCGACGACCTTTTCAGCCTGCGTATCGGGGTTACGCTTCGTCTGCGCATCGACGATACCGCCAAGGGAACCGTTAAGAAGCATGAGAAAGCGCGCGTATATGGTGCCACCGAGGAACACGAGCAAGCGCGAGCATTTCGATTCCTTTTCTAACACCCTCTGCAGAGCGCCAGTGTCAGGGCTTTCCTGCGCCCGGAGCTGTTGCGCTTGCATAACGAGGAGAGCCCGCTTCTCATCGAGTTCAGCGAAGGTATCGAGCAAACTCTGTATAGTGACGTCTTCGTGCCGGAGCGCCGGAAACCGCGCATGGATATGGAGCGACATACGCTCCGCGGCACGACGTTCGTCAGCCAGACTTTCTCCTTTCCATGAAGAAAAACTTTCCCGTCCTACAGAAAAATCGCGCCGCGACGCCGCACCTTCGGGCTCTCTTTCTGCATGACTATGAGGTCCCATCGTTTCTGGTCACTCATTAATAACACGAAATACTCTTTTAGTCAATATCCCGCTTTTTTCTCCATTCCTCTATCTTTTTATGATCTCCGGACCGGAGTACCCCCGGAACGGGGTACCGCTTCCCTCCCCAGCTAAGGACATCGGGGCGCGTATACACTTCGGATGAAGCGATACGCTCTTCTTCGACCGATTCGAATTTCCCAAGGACACCAGGAATCTGGCGTGAGATCGCGTCGATCATAAGCATCGCGGGCAGTTCCCCGCCGGTGAGCGTATACGGACCCACTGAAGTCTTCTTCGCCTTGAGCGCTTTCTGCACACGCGCGTCTATGCCTTCGTAGCGCCCGCAGATAAGGAGGATATCGTTCCCCTTCTTCGCAAGGGCCCGGGCTTCGACATTGGTGAATTGCTTTCCTGATGCATCGAAAAAGTATTTCGCGGCATCGCGTTTTCCAAGCGCTTTTTTGGCCGCTTTCAAGAATGGTTCGGCCATAAGCACCATCCCCGGACCGCCGCCGAAGGGTTTGCCGTCCACCTGCTTGTAAAACCAATCCTCTTTCTTCTTCCCTTTCGGACGTTCGGCGAAATCGCGTGGATTGTAGAACTTCACGCGTATCTTCTTTTCGCGGATAGCGCGTCCGATGATGGATGATGCGAAATACGAATCGAACGCTTCGGGAAAAAGCGTGACGACATGGAATGAGATTACCGGCTTCGCACCCATCAGAATTTCCCGAAATCCCTGCCTTCATTAGGATCCTTGGGAACCATACGAGGATTCTCTTCCACGGTGCTCTTTTTGGAAGTTCCGGGTTTTTTTTGCTCCTGAGGCTGAGGTTTACGGTCGCCGACATTTGGGGAACGCTCGACAGGAGGAACGCGCCGGATGCGGGCTGCGTTCGCTCTATCGAAAGAATTGATGCCGTCGATGCTCATGCTTTCTCATCAGTGCTTTCGAACATCCTGTTGACTATCGCCGGTCCGATCGGATCCGGCACCTTCAGTGCCGCAGATCGCATGCCGGCAGGAAAGGCGATGACCGCTTCTTGCTCGAGCGCTTCTATCTCGCGGAGGGTCGTCCTTCGGGCCAATGTCTGCCCCCAGAAAATCGCGGCGCTCCGGTAAAACGTATACATGGGAGAACCGTGTCGCTCTCGGCGCAAGTGCGCGAGCGCATCTTCAAGGCCCTCCACGGCCCGCTCCATCCCCGCTTCGTGTCCGTTTTTCACGTGAGGTGAAGGGGCGGGGGGTCAGAACCTGAGGTCTTCGAGCGCTTCGTCCACAGAGCGCGATGCGGCACCTTGTTCGGATGATGGTGCGAACGAGTTTCCGGCGTTGTCGCTCATCGAGCCCATGCCGGAGCTGCCATTCATGCCTCCTCGATCGCCATGCATCCCACCTCCCATTCCATTTCCCATGCCACGAGTGGAACCGGCAGGTTCGTTGATCTTGAGGTTCACGCGCGCGTTGTTCTTCATGCCGACGACGCGAAGAAGGATGCGGATCGCCTTCGCCGTATTGCCCGAGCGACCGATGACCTTGCCCATGTCGGCAGGGTTAACGTCGAGCGTCAAAAGGACACCCATCTCGTCCACCTGGCGGTTGACCTTCACGTCATCCGGGTTATCGACGAGCATCTTGATAAGGTATTCCAAAAATTCCTGGTCTTGCTGGTTCGTGTCCATACGGGATATTTTCTTAAAAATATAAGCCGAAGCTTTCATGTCAATATCACATAGAGCGAGCCTCGGGTCAACGGCCTGTGGTGGCTGCTTTGTGTAAGGGGCATACGGTATACTCACTGCACATGGCGACCGATATCCCGACTTCTCTCATCATATTCGGCGCGACGGGCGACCTGATGGCGAAGAAGATCGCGCCGGCGATCTTCTATCTCTACGAACATGGCAAGCTTCCCGCAAGCTTCGGCGTCGTCGGCGTCTCGAGGCGCGAGATGTCGGATGACAGCTTCCGCGATCTCGTGCGCGGCATCCTCCTCAAGCATGCGCATCGGAAAGTAGACGACCGCGAACTCGACCGCTTCCTCGACCTCTTCACCTTCGCGCGCGTACAGTTCGAGGAAGATGCCGGCTATGAGGCGCTCGCGGACGCGCTGCGCGCGCACGAACGCTCGTACGGCAAGACGAACCGCCTCCTCTATCTGGCCGTTCCGCCCTCCATGTTCCCTGTCATCTTCAAGCACGACGGCTTCCGCCGCATCGTCGAAGAAGGCACGGTGGGTGGAGTTACCGCAAGAGTGATCATCGAGAAGCCGTTCGGCACCGATGGCGCTTCGGCGAAGGCCCTTGAAGCCGTCATCGAGGAGCGATTCAACGAATCGCAGGTATATAGGGTGGATCACTACCTCGCGAAGGACATGCTCCAGAACATCATCCAGTTCCGTTTCGCCAACAATCTCTTCGAATACAACTGGGACGAGGATACGATCGAGTCCATCCATATCCGCCTTTGGGAAACGCTCGGGGTCGATAGGCGCGGCGCGTTCTACGACGACATCGGGGCATTCCGCGACGTCGGCCAGAACCATCTCCTGGAGATGCTCGCCTTGGTGACCATGGAAAAGCCTGAGACTGACGACGCCGAAGGATTCCGCGCCAAGCGCACTTCCCTTATGCATGCGCTGAAAGCCTTCACACAGGCTGAAGCCGAGCGTTCGACCTTCCGCGCCCAATATGCCGGTTATCGCTCCATCGAAGGCGTCGCGCCCGATTCGGACGTCGAGACCTACTACGCGCTTAAGACGCGCCTCGATACGCCGCGCTGGGACGGCGTCGAGGTGACGATGGAGTCAGGCAAGCGCATGCACGAGATGCGCAAAGAGATCGTCGTGAAGTTCCGCGCGCCATACCAGAACGTCGTCACCTTCCGCCTCGAGCCTGAAGAAGAGGTCATCATCGATTTCGTTTCCAAGAAGCCCGGCATCCTCGAGAGCGGTACCGAAAAGCGCACCTTCCGCTTCGGCCTTCAGGACGAGAACGAAGAGCGCGTGCAGTACGTCGCCGAGTACGGAAAGCTGATACTCGACGCGATCGCGGGTGACGGCAAGCTCTTCCTCGGCGAAGAAGAAGTGGAGGCCGCGTGGCGCTTTACCGACCCTATCGTGAACGCGTGGAAGAAGGGCGGCATCCCGCTCCATACGTACGCGCCTGACACTGACGAAGCGGCCATCGCAGCGGCGCAGTTTTTCGCAGAAAAATAAACCCTATGAAAAAAGAACTCGCGATCGTGGGCTTGGGCAAGATGGGCGGAGCGATGGCCCGTCGGATGAAGGAGAAAGGCTGGCGTGTCGTGGGCTACGACCGCTCGCCCGAAACGGTCCTGCATATGAAGACCGAAGGCATCGAAGGCGCTGGCACCTATGCCGAGATCGCTTCCCTGCTTCAGCCCAAGCGCATCGTGTGGCTTTTCGTCCCGCCGAAGGGCGCCGTCGATGAAGCGCTGTTCGGCCCCGGCGGCCTCGCGGAAACGCTCTCCAAGGGCGACATCGTCATCGACGGGGGCAATTCGCATTTCAAGGAAGCGGCGACGCGCGCCGAGAAGCTCGAAGAGAAAGGAATCGAATACATCGACGTCGGTACGTCGGGAGGCCCGGGCGGCGCGCGAAATGGCGCCTGCCTCATGATCGGCGGCACGCGCGCGGCGTTCGAGGAAACCGAAGAGCTCTTCAACGATTTCGCGAAAGAGGGGGCGTATCAGTTCTTCGAAGGACACGGCGCGGGACATTTCGTGAAGATGGTCCACAACGGCATCGAATACGGCATGATGCAGGCCATCGCCGAAGGCTTCGAGGTCCTGGAGAAATCGGAATTCCACCCAGACCTCACGCATGCAGCCGCCATCTACCAGAACGGCTCCGTCATCGAATCGCGCCTCGTTGGCTGGCTCATGGACGCGTTCAAACAGCACGGCCCCGAGCTCGAAGGAGTCTCAGCGACCGTCAGCCATACCGGCGAAGGCGAATGGACTGTGAAGACGGCAAACGAGATGGGTATCGACGTGAAGGTCATCGAAGATTCGTTCAGGTTCCGTGTGGAATCAGAAAAAAACCCACGCTATGCGGGCAAGGTGGTATCGGCGCTGCGCGAACAGTTCGGCGGCCACGACGTGAAGGAGAAATAAAAAAACCGCTTTAGCGGTTTGTGCGAGTATTTTAGGGCTTCTTCGTACGCCGAAGCTGGGCAATTTTGCGCGTTATGACTGTTGCCTCCTTGGCGTATCCAGCCATCGCTCGCTCAAAAGAAACGGTATCCGCTCCTCTGTGTCGAGCAGCTTTGATCGAAGGAGCAAAAGAATGCTGAAGATAGCGTACCGACTTCCTGAGGCTTATAAGCTCCGGAAGGGTTTCGTGTCCCGTGAGAGACATACAGCAATTACGCGGTCGCTGCTTCTTCAGTGGGAGCGGCTTCAGCTACGGGAGCTTCGGCTGCAGGAGCTGACGCTGCGGGAACCGCAGCTTTCGCTTCTTCTTCTTTCTTGGGGGGATTCTTCTTGCCGAGAACGTTGATCTTCTTGCCCTCTATGACGCCTTTCGTGATGAGGAGGTTATTGACCGTGCCAGAGAGCTGCGCGCCTTTCGAGATCCAGTACTTCACCTGGTCGCCGTTTATGACGGTGTGCTTGGTCTTGGGGTTATGCGAACCGACGACCTCAAGCGGGTTTCCGGCCTTCGGGCTCCGCGCCTTCTCAAGGACGACTATCTTGAACGACGGGTCGTTCTTCCGCCCTGCGCGCTGGAATCTGATCGTAAGCATCGCTGGAATGTAGCAGAAAAACTGTATCAGGTCAAAAGGGCCCTATTCTCCATCTTGCGCGGCTCGTTCTCTCGCTCTTTGCTGCGCAAGCGCGAGAAAATGAGCATGCCCTAGACGGTGTTTTTTTCCGCACGCGCAAGGAAACTCCTGCGTGGTCCAATTGCCCGCCCTTAGGGTAAGCAAAAGCGGAGAGCGTTCATCAGGAGCAGATTTTCTTCCGAGAGATTGAGCTTTGAAAAATTCAGGAAAACCCATAGATTTTCATCCTTTCTTCATGAAGCTTAATTGTAATATTTTTTAGTATTATGTCAATCCTTCTGGTATACTCTGTGGATAGTGCCTAAATACCCTTCCCGTAAGGCTACCTTCCTCAAAGGTAGCCCTGCCTCCGCTGGGAGCCGTATCAAGACGGTCATCGACGTCACGCGAAGCGGTAAGGGATTCCTGATCCAGGAAGGAGGCGACGTCGTCGTATATCGGGAGAACCTCGGCGGAGCGCTGTCAGGCGACGTCGTCGAAGCGCTCGTTACCAAGCGCGGCGCCGGAAAGATGGGGCGAGTGCTCAAGGTCATCGAACGGAAGACGTCGGAATTCGTCGGCGAGATCATGAAGTCCCCTACCGGCCTCATCCTCAGGCCGGACGACAGCCGCGTATATATCGATTTCTCTATCGAAGGCGCCGAAGGGGCGCCTGTCGGCCACAAGGCCGTCCTCACCGTCACCTCGTGGGATGCGCCGAAGCCGAAAGGCCGCATCCGCTCGGTCATCGGCCCGGCCGGCGAACACGAGACGGAGATGCGCGCGATAGTCGCCTCGAAAGGCTTCCAGAGCGACTTTCCTCCCGCCGTACTGGATGACGCCGAAACGCTCTACGAGCGCGCATGGGATGAAAAAGAGATCGCGAACCGTCGTGACTTCAGAGATACGCTTACCTTCACTATCGACCCGGAAACCGCTAAGGATTTTGACGACGCCATTTCATATAAACAGCTTCCCGATGGCGCGATGGAAGTGGGTATCCATATCGCCGACGTGACGCATTTCATGCGGCCCGACACCGCGCTCGACAAAGAAGCCTACAACCGCGCGACATCGGTCTATCTCGTCGATAGGACCATTCCCATGCTGCCGCCCCAGCTTTCCGAAGACCTCTGTAGTCTCAAACCTGACGTGGACCGCCTCTCCTTCTCTGCCGTCTTCACGGTGCGCAATGGCAAGGTTGAGGATCGCTGGTTCGGCCGCGGTATCATCCGCTCACAAAGGCGCTTCACCTATGAAGCGGCCGACGAGTCGCTCCGAAAAGCAGGAGAACCTCTTCATGCCGAGCTCTCGGCGCTCTGGAAATTCGCATCCACATTGAAGCGCGAGCGCATGGAAAAGGGCGCCATCATGTTCGGAACGGATGAAGTGAAGCCGCTCGTGAATGAGAAAGGCGTCGTCACCGGATTCAAGCGGACCGAATACACCGAGTCCCATCAGCTTATCGAAGAGCTCATGCTCCTCGCTAACCGTGAGGTGGCGACCTTGGTTTCGCAGCGTCTCGGCAAGAAGAACCGCTTCTTCGTCTATCGCATCCACGACGTGCCGAATCCCGAGAAGATGGCTGAGCTCGAAGTCTTCCTGCGCGCCATCGGATACCAGATTTCCGGCGAGAACAAGGCCAAGACGGACACCGCCCCTCGAGGCCCCCGCCGGACGAGCGGCCAGGATATCAACAAACTCCTTAAAGAGGTCGAGGGAAAGGCCGAAGAGAAGCTCATCAAGACCGCGACGATACGCTCGATGGCGAAGGCCGTCTATACGACGAGGAACATCGGCCACTACGGACTCGCCTTCGATGACTATGCGCACTTCACCTCCCCCATCCGCCGCTATCCGGACGTCATGGTGCATCGGACGCTTGCCGCTCTCCTTGCGGGAGAACCGATGACGGAAGATCCCGAAGCGATCGAACGGAAAGCCGTGCATGCGTCGGCGCGCGAGGTCTCGGCCGCCGAAGCCGAGCGCGAGAGCGTCAAGATGAAGCAGGTCGAGTATTTCGCGAACCTCATCGGCACCGAACGCACGGGCGTCATCTCAGGCGTCACCGAATGGGGCATCTACGTCCAGGACAGCGAGACCGCCGCGGACGGCATGGTGCGCCTCACCTCGCTCACCGATGATACCTATGGGTACGAACCCAGAAAGTTCGCAGCCGTCGGCGCACGCACCAAGCGCATGATCCGTCTCGGCGACC
>FTGQ01000069.1_pt1 | contig 50646 bp, 46 predicted proteins | sample 1640761 | NCBI WGS metagenome assembly FTGQ01 (sample SAMEA3914789, study PRJEB12502) | metagenome | biome: forest; material: soil | place: Canada | collected 2011-07-03 | depth 0.3 m
CCGGAGCAGGTTCCGATCTAGCCGTCGCACGGAAGAAGTGGAGTATAATCACGGCATGGAGCATGCGACCATCGTGAGCTGGTACGCGCGCGAGTATGCCTATCGCCCGAAGGAGCGCGATTGGTACTGGACCGTCGGCATCGTCGCTATCGGCATCGCGGTCGCCGCGGCCATCCTGAGCGACTATCTCCTCTCCCTTATCGCGGTCATCGGCGGGTTCACCATGATGCTCGTCGGCGCGAAAAAGCCATCCCGCCATAAGTACAGCCTCACGGACCGTGGGTTCGTGATCGGCACGCATCTCATCGCCTACAGTGACATGGTCCGCTTCTCCATCCATGAAGAGGAAGATCCGAAGCGGCTCTCGATAGAGACGAGGACCTGGACCGGGACGGTCTCCGCGCCTTTGGGCGACGCCGATTGGCGACGTATCCGTACCGAGCTCAAGAACCGGAACGTCGAAGAAGCCGAGGGGCTCGACTCGTTCATAGACGCGGTCGGGCAGCGGATGGGGCTCTGATCGGGTTCAGTGATTTTTGCCGGTTTTGTGATAGATTTGAGCGACGCTCTCGTAAGCCTTTTCCTTCGGAAAAGCTTGCGGAAGCTCGGTCGGACGCCATGAACGCAAACGTTCACGCGCTCCTCCCTTCGCTCCCGTCGTTCAATGGATAGGACGCAAGCTTGCGGAGCTTGTAATGTAGGTTCGATTCCTACCGGGAGCACAAAACACAGAAATGCCCTGCGCAGGCAGGGCATTTCTGTGTTTTGTGCTGGGCGCAGGTATATTTTTGTTTGGCGAAGCCAAGGCAAAAATACCGAGCCGGGGTCGCGAAATTTTTCCGTCAGGAAAAATATTCGTGACCACCAGAAAAACCGGCATATCGCCAGTTGTTTGTGTTTCAAGCCGAATCAGCTTATTTCGCGTGATTCTTGAGGAGCGCCGCGAGGCGGGCCTTCTTCCTCGACGCCGTGTTCTTCTTGATGACGCCGCGCTTGGCTGCCTTGTCTATCGCGCTCATCGCAGCCTTGAGAGCCTCGGCGGATTCGGCCCGCGCCTTGCCGGCGGCCGCTTTGACGTCCTTGATCGCCCCTGCCATCGCGCGCTTGCGGCGGATATTGAAAACGCGCTTCTTGAGGGATGCGCGATGCGCTTTTTTCGCTCCTTTGGTGATGGCCATGTGCGGGCTACTCTACCCCGAAAAACGCAAGCGCGCAAATGCTAAAATGGCCGGATGATCGGCTCTCTCGACGGCGTCGTACGCGGGATCATCCGCGATACCGTCATCGTGGAGATACAAGGCGTCGGCTATCGCGTCGCGGTCCCGGCCTCCCTTCTCGCGCGGGCGAAAGAAGGCGAGCCGCTCTTCCTCTGGACGCATCTGGCTGTCCGGGAGAACGCGCAGGATCTCTACGGATTCGAGACGCGCGACGAGCTTTCGTGGTTCGAGCTTCTCCTCACCGTCTCGGGCATCGGTCCCAAATCGGCGCTGAATATCATGAACGCGGTAGACATCGGGTCCTTGGAAGCGGCCCTCTCGCGCGGAGACGCTTCCTCCCTTTCGAAATCATTCGGCATCGGGAAGAAAACCGCGGAGAAGATCGTCCTTGAGCTTCGCGAAAAGGCTATTGTGACCAAAGAGCACGCATCCGGCGATGCCGGTTCGGATGGCGAGGTGGTAGACGTGCTCGTCGGTCTCGGGTATTCGCTGCGCGAAGCGCGCGACGCGGTGCATGCGCTTCCGAAAGGCCTTGAGACTGCCGAGGCGCGCATCCGCGAAGCGCTTAAGATCGCCTCGCGCGGCCGCTGATGTCATGCTCTACGCCCTGAAAGAATCATTTAAGAAGGCGCTCCCTTCCCCGCTTCTTTCGGCCTACCATCTTTCGCTCGCGTGGCTTTCTGCCGCACGCTACGGCTTCCCGTCGCGGAAGCTCATCGTCGTCGGCGTCACGGGCACGAAGGGAAAATCCTCGGTGAGCGAGATGACCGCGGCCATCTTCGAAGAAGCAGGATTCAAGACCGCGCTTGCGAACACGATCCGTTTCAAGACAGGCGACGCGTCGCGCCCCAACCTCTTTAAGATGACGATGCCGGGACGCGGCTATCTGCAGAAGGTGCTCGCCGAGGCCGTGCGAAACGGCTGCACCCATGCGGTCCTTGAGGTCAGCTCAGAAGGCGCGCGCCAATATCGTAACGCCGGCATCGCGCTCGATGCGCTCATCTTCACCCACATATCGCCGGAACATATCGAATCGCACGGTTCGTACGAAAACTATAAGAAAGCGAAGCTCGGCATCGGGTGGTCCTTGGTACGCTCGTCCAAACGTCCGCGCACGATCATCGCGAACGCGGAGGATGAGCTCGGAAAAAAATTCCTTGCGCTTCCGGTCGAGCGCGTCGTGCCGTTCAGGCGCGAGGATGCGAAGCCGTACGCGCTTCTCGCGGGGCGTGTCGCGATGACGTTCAAAGGCCTGCCGTTCGAAGTGCCGTTCCCCGGCGAGTTCACCGTCATGAACGCGCTCGCCGCCGCGAGCGCCGCAGCATCGCTCGGCGTTTCGCCGGAGATCATCGCGCAGGCGCTGTCCTGCATGAAGCCGATACTCGGCCGGGCAGAAAAGATAGAGGCGGGCCAGCCGTTCTCCGTCATCGTGGACTACGCACATACGTCGGATTCTTTGCGGGCGCTTTTCGAAGCATATCCTCAGCGGAAGATCTGCGTCTTCGGCGCGACGGGCTCGAACCGCGACCATTGGAAGCGCCCGCAGATGGGCAAGGTTGCCGAGGAGTATTGTGCGGAAATCATCCTCACCAACGATGATCCCTACGACGAAGACCCAGAGAACGTCGTGCGGGATATCCAGAGCGGCATGACGAAAGAAGCGATCATCGAACTGGACCGTCGGCTCGCGATACGACACGCGCTCAGCCTTGCGAAGCCAGGCGACGCGGTCCTTATTGCCGGGAAAGGAACCGATCCCTTCCTTATGGAAGCGGGAGGAAAAAGGACCCCGTGGTCGGACGCGCGCGTCGCCCGCGAAGAGCTTGAGAGACATCTCCAGCATCGAGGAGAAGAACCTTCTGAAAACGTATTATCATGAAAACGATGAAACGCGCGGTACGCGGAGACGCCCGAGCTGATCTCCTCATCGTCATCCTTCTGCTTATCGCTCTGGGTGTCGCGTGGGTGTGGACCGGTGGCCCGAACCGAGCGCAATCTCACGCAGGCGGCCTTTTCAGCGCGCCGTGGCCCTTAGGGAGCGGTGGCGGTAACGCCTACAACGTCCCGCTCATACCGCTTAGCGGCTCGGCGACAGGGACTCCGGGCGCAGCGTACTCAGGAGGCACAGCATACGGCGGCGCTTCCGGACAAACGGCTTCATATGCTGACTACATCCGCATTGATGCCACGAATGCTGGCTCCGGAAATCCGGTGACCGAGTATGTCGCGATACAAACCTCCTCCGCCCTGCCCGGCAGCATCACCCTTACCGGCTGGTACATACAGGATTCGAACGGCACGAGAGCGCCGATAGGCCTCGCATCGTCGGCGCTCTCTCAAGGAACAGTGAATACGACCGTGCCCGTCACCATGAATCCCGGTTCGGTGGCGTATATAACTGCGGGGCCGTCGCCCGTGGGGGTATCGTTCCGTACCAACATCTGCAGCGGGTATCTCGCGCAGTTCCAGAGCTTCGTACCGCCCTTGCGACATCAGTGCCCGTCGCCGTCAGAGGAGCTTTATTCCGTCGCGGCAGGAAACCAGGTGAGCCAAGCGTGCAGCGATTTCGTCGCTTCGATCCCTGCCTGTAGCGTGGTGAACGGCGGCTTCCCGTCTGGCGTGAGCGGCGGCTGTCAGAACTTCGTGGAGACCACGCTCACCTATAACGGATGCGCCGCACGCCACGAGAGCGATCCGGGCTTTTACCAGGGTGAGTGGCGCATCTATCTCGGGAGCGCGCAACCGCTGTGGGGTACGCACGGCACGATCACCCTCCTCGACCAGAACGGCAACAAAGTCGCGTCAGCGAATTATTAGGCGGCTTTCCTCGGAAGAAAGACGGTCGGTTTTCGTTCACGCTCTACGTTTTGTGCGGACACCAAGTCTGCGAGCTTGAGAACGAAGCTGACGCCGTTTGGATACGCTTTCAAGCGTATCTCAGCGGAACGGTGCGAACGGTTGGGGTTTACGGCGAGGACATCGTACTCTTTCGGCACATACCCCCACAGCACCGTGTCTCCTACGCGAATGTTCGTATGCGGGTCATGGCCGAAGCTTTTATCTCGGTGCCGGTGCAATTCGAAAAGGCGTTCCATTTTTTTAAAGCGTAATGTAATTTCTCACGAGTATCCTGTCAATGATTCTGAGGCTTTATAGAGGATGATGCCGGTAGCGACCGACACATTGAGCGATTCCTTCTCTCCGCGCATGGGTATCTCTACCGCCTCATCGCACATTCCTAAGACCTCTTTCGGCACCCCTTCGACTTCATTTCCGAGAATAAGCGCAAGCGGGAACTGCGGCTTCCATTCCGTATAGGGAACGGCGTCGGGAGACTGTTCGACTGCGACGATACGCGTATCCGCCTCTTTTAATGTTCTTATGAGGGCCGAAACATGCTCGGCTCGTTCCCAGGGGATGGTCTTTTCAGCGCCGAGCGCCGTTTTCGCTATCTTTGGGTCCGGCCGGCCGAAGCGGTCTACGGGCGCCGGCGTGTAGCCAGCAAGGTATATCTTGCCTGCGCCGGCGCCGTCAGCCGTGCGGAATATGGCGCCCACGTTCTCAGCGCTTCGGATATCGAGGAGTATGAGCGAGATGCCAGGGTATACGGATGTTCCGGTTGACGGCATCGCGGAATGATACAATAGCGCCGATGGAAACGCTTTTTTCCGAACCTCCTCACCTACTCCTTCTTCGCTCCCTTCATCCTCAGGCTCGCGATCGGCGGCATCTTCCTGTGCGCCGCATGGAAAACCTGGAAAGAGAACGCGCCCGGCGGCGGGCGTGTCGCCTCGGCGGTCTCCGCGATCCTCGGTGCGGCGCTCATCATCGGGATATTCACCCAGCTCGCGGCGCTTCTCGGCATCGCGAAGGTGATCGGGCTCGCGTTCCAGAAAAAGATACCTTCCGTATTCCATTCGAAAACATTCGCGATCCTCGCGATCGCAATCCTCATCTCGCTCATCCTCACGGGCGCTGGCGCGCACGCGTTCGACTTGCCGTACTAAACTATGAGTCTTCAGGCTGTACCGGAACGCCCGATGAACTCGCGGGAGCTCCGCGCATTTCGGAAGGGAAAACAGGAGGCGTGTAAATGTAAAGGTGCTTTTTATCTGCAGTGGTCCGAGGAACGCGCTTATTGCATACTCTGTGGCAAATCGATTCCCATGCAAGAATATATCGGCCGTTTGAATAAGAAAGCTCGCGACAAGGAGCGAGAGCGGCATAGTCCGCAGTTGGATTTCTTTAATCTGCTCATCGCGAAAAGAGAAGAGCACACCGACATTGCGAAAGTTGCTTGAGACCCGCCTGGGCTCCCCTTCCGCTCTCCTCGCGCCGTCGCGCTCCTCGGTCGCGGCCCCGCCTCGCCGTCGCTCGAAACTCGCGACATGGCTCCGGCTCGCGCATAAGCAGAAAACCTGCCCTGCGGCAGGTTTTCTGCTTATGTGCGCCCGCCTGGGCTCGAACCAGGGACCCACTCCTTAAAAGGGAGTTGCTCTACCGACTGAGCTACGGGCGCAAATGAGGAGCGAAATGAAAGCTTGCTTTCATTTCGTCCGAATGCCGCGCCCGAAAGCTTACTTACGGGCGCAACACGGCTGAGTATGCCGCATTTTCAGAGCTTCTTCAATAAAAACGACTCGAGAAGGGCCTCAAGAGAACCGCGCCCGGAACGGGCTTGGTAGAGGATATGCACGAGCTCGCGCGAGAGGAGTGGGCTTTCTTCAGGGCTGAAGCGAGCGCCCGCGCGTTTAGCCTTCGAATACACGAACGGCTTCAGCCCGGCATCAGAAGCGCTTTCCGCCTTCGCCGCCGTAGCGATGGCGCGCGATTGCCACGACAGCGCGCCATGGATCTCCTCGGGGGCGGCGCCTGCCGCGATGAGCTTCCGATACAGCACCCATGCGGTTTTCCTGTCGCCTGACGCGAACGCATCGGTGAGCGCGAAGACGTTCGGCGCTTCCTCTCTCGGCTGTTCGGCGGCATCGAACGTCTCGATCTTCGCTTTTTTCGGTATCTTCTTCTTCGTTGCCGCATCAAGTACCGGTTCGATCACCGCTACGAGCGCGGCGGCATCGGCGAAGTCGGTGAGCCGCTCCGCAAGGAGCGCCTTCCCTTCCGCACTCTCCGACGGGCGATCGATGATCAGTGCGACCTCTGGCGCGAAAAGCCCGCGCGCGGCAAGATACCCCATCGCGTTCTCGAACGGCTCGCCGCCTTCGCCGAAACGCACGACTTCAGCGTCACTTGCGAGCGAAAGGGCGCGCGCTTTCGCGCGTGCCGTGTCAGAACCGATGAGAAGATACAGCATGGCGGACGGTTGTTAAGAGTCGAGCTTTCGCATATCGCCCCAATTCGGACCTGCTTCGCCGGAAACGAGGATCGGCACGCCGTTCGTCTCTTTCTGATCGAGCGCCGATTCCATAATGCTCTGCACCTCGGTGCCGACCTCATCTAGTATGCCCTTCTCGACCTCGAATATCAGCTCGTCATGTATCTGGAGGACGATGCGTGCTTTCCCCTCAAAGCGTCCGTTCAGGACCTCATGGATGCGAACCATCGCTATCTTGATGATGTCGGACTGCGTGCCCTGAAGCGGCGCATTGATGGCCATACGTTCGGCCATCGCACGTACGTACGGGAGCTTCGACTTCATGCCCGGGAAAAAGCGCTTGCGCCCGAAGAACGTGGTGGTGTAGCCGAGGCGCGCGGCAGAGGCTTTCGTCTTCGAGAGATATTCCGCAAGCCCGGTGAACGTGTCGAAGTAGCGGTTATAGAATTCTTGCGCCTCGGCGCGGTCGGTGCCCAGGTTCTCGCGAAGCGCATTCACCCCCATGCCGTAGAGGATGCCGAAGTTGATGACCTTGGCTTTGCGGCGCATCTCGTAGGTGACGTCTTTCTCGGCAACGCCAAACACCTGCGCGGCGACGGCCGTATGCACGTCTTCCCCGCGCTTGAATATCTCGGTGAGCTTCTCGTCGCCCGAAAGTATCGCCGCGAGACGAAGCTCTATCTGCGAGTAATCGAACGCGGCAAGCACGGACCCTTTCGGCGCGACGAACGCGGTACGGATGCGCCGTCCGAGCTCGGTTTTTACGGGGATGTTCTGCAGGTTCGGATCTCTCGAGGCGATGCGGCCTGTCGTCGTTCCGGTCTGGACGAAGGTCGTATGCAGGCGGCTCGCCTCATCGAGCAAGGGCGGGATGGCGTCTATATAGGTGCCGAGCAGCTTCGAAAGCTCACGGTGCGCGAGGATGCGCTCGACGATAGGATGAGCATCCTTGAGTTTCGCGAGCTCGGATTCCTTCGTAGAAAGCTGGCCGGTCGCGGTTTTCTTCCGTTTCCCGCCGCCGCCGATCGCGAGCTTGGTGAAAAGGATCTCGCCGAGCTGTTTGGGTGAACTGATATTGAACTCTTCCCCTGCCATCTCATGGATGGCTTTGGCCGATGCATCGAGTTCGGTGTGATATTCCTTCGAAAGCTTCTCGAGGTATGGACGGTCAACGAGAACCCCGCAGGCGTTCATCTCTTCGACGACGGGGATGAGCGGCTTTTCTATGTCCTCATACACCGGCAACAGGCCTTCTTTCTCGACAAGCTTCTGGAGCTTCGCATGCGCCTCGGCGACCGTTCCCGACTTCGTGTTATTGAGGACGTCGTCGAGCGAAGGGTTGGTGATGTCGGAATTGGTGAGCCAGAGCATCACTTTCGCCTCCTTCAATAACGATTCTTCTTCGGGGCCGAGCGGCGGCCGTTTTGCTTCTGGCGCGGAAACCGGCGTCTCTTTTTCAGGCGATGCGGCAGCCTCACCGCGTGTATCTGAAAGCCCCGACGTAAAATCGGGGCTCCGACCTCCGACGCTCTGGTCGGAGCGTCGGAGCTGTTTGAGCCGTGGAATGAGGGTGCGGAAACCGAGATCGGTAAAAAGGGCGGTCGTCTTTTCTTTATCAAGGAGTTCGAAAAAGGTTTTGTCGGGCTCGACGAACGAGACCGGCGCATCAGTACGGATAGTCGCGAGCACTTTCGAGAATTCCGCTTCATCCTCATGCTCGCGCAGGAGCTCGAACTGGCGCGGAGAGATGCCCGCTTTCTTCCATTCATCGGCGCCGAATTTCTTGTCACGCACCTTCTTGTAGACGCCGTCCATAGAACCGAACGCGACGAGGAGGTTCGTCGCCGTCTTCGTGCCGATGCCCGGGATGCCGATGATGTTATCGGACGGGTCGCCCGCGAATCCCTTGTAATCGGGGATGCGCAAGGGAGGAAAGCCGTAACGCGCGATGACCGCCGCTTCGTCGTAAAGGATCGTATCCTGGATGCCCTTGCGCAGGGTGAATACGCGCACCTTCGCGTCATCGACGAGCTGCATCGTGTCCATGTCGCCCGAGGCGATGATCACGTCGAAATTCTTCTTCGCTTTGAGCGCGATGGTGCCGATGACGTCGTCGGCTTCGAATCCCGGCGCTTCGTAGATCGGGATGGTGAACGCCGCGATGAGCTCGCGCGAGCGCGTTATCTGTGCGGCAAGCTCGTCGTCGAGCTTCGGGCGCTTCGCTTTGTACGCCTCATACACTTCATGCCGATGCGTGGGACCCGGAAGGTCGTATGCCGCGACGACGTGGTCGGGCGCGAGATCCTTCACGAGCTTCATGAGCATCGCGGCAAGACCGTAGAGCGCGTTCACCGGCTCGCCGGAAGGCGACGAGAGCGGCGGCAGCGCGTGATACGCGCGATGAATGATCGCGTGCATGTCGAGAAGCACGAGCGTCTCGCGTTTTTTACTGGATGCAGACGTACTGTCTTTATGTTTTGCCATGGTCTTCCGTGATTTGCCGCGCCTCTTCTCCGGCCACGTCGAAGCTCAAGCGCCGCGCCCCTTCCGGCATGCCACCAGGGATACGCTCAGGCCATTCGACTATCACCAGATTCTCCGGGTCGGCGATGTAGGCCGCGAACCCGAAGGTGTCGGGCTCGTCAGGACCAAGGCGATAGGCGTCTATATGGACGAGACGGCGAAAGAGCGGGTGTTCGGTGTCGTACGGCTTCGCGATGACGAAGGTCGGACTGGTGACGCGCTCGCGGATGCCGAGAAGCTCGGCGACCTTCTGGACGAACGTCGTCTTCCCTGCCCCGAGCTCGCCGACGAGCCCCACCACCTGTGCGCGTTCGCCCTTCCATGCCGGCAGCGTATCGATGAAAAGTTTCGCGTAATCCGGGAGCTGGGAAAGTCCGACGAGCATCACCCCACTCTATACCATCGCGTTACGACGAAAAAACACATATGCCGTATGCGATAATGCCGAAATGGCGCTTTCCGACGCGAGCGATCTCCATATCGAGGAACTCCAACGCAAAGAGGAGGAAGAGCTGGCGGTCATGCTCTCCGGCAAGTACCAGATAACGTATGCCGATCTCACCCGTGTTTCCATCAATTCCGACGCTCTTCGTCTCATACCTGAAGAGGCCGCACGCGCGGCCGAAACGGCCGCGTTCGAGATCATCGGCAAAAAGCTCTCTCTCGCCGTCCGTTCGCCCCAACACCCCAAGCTTGCCGACATCGTCGCGAACCTGAAAGCAGCCGGCTATGAGATAGAAGAGTTCATGGTCTCGCGCGTGTCTCTCGATCGCGCGTGGGAGCACTATAAGGACCTCTCGTTCGCCGTAGAGACGAAGCAAGGCGTCCTCGACGTTTCGCCTGAAGAGCTCAAGAAGGCCATCGCCGAGATAAAGACGGTCGCTGACATCCGCGGCTCCATCGAAGCGGTGACTGCGATGAAGCGCGCGTACCGCATCTCCAAGATACTCGAAGTGGTCCTCGCGGGCGCGTTCGCCGTCAATGCGTCCGACATCCACATCGAACCCGAAGAGAAGCAGGTGCGTCTGCGCTACCGCCTGGACGGCGTCCTCCACGACATCGCGTCTTTCGACTCAGATACGTACGGGCTTCTTCTCTCGCGCCTGAAGCTTCTCTCAGGCCTGAAGCTCAACCTCAAAGACTCGCCGCAGGACGGGCGCTTCTCCATCGTGCTCGATGAGACGCAGATAGAGGTGCGCACCTCCATCATCCCAGGCGCGTACGGCGAAACGGTCGTGATGCGCCTCCTCGATCCGGCCACGATATCGGTCCCGTTCGAAGAGCTCGGCATGGAAGCGAGGTTGCGCGCGCTCGTCGAGCGCGAGATAAAGAACCCCAATGGCATGCTCCTTAACACCGGCCCGACCGGTTCCGGCAAGACGACGACGCTCTACGCGTGCATGAAGAAGATCAACACGCCGGAATTGAAGCTCATCACCATCGAAGATCCTATCGAATATCACGTCGCCGGCCTCGTGCAGACCCAGGTGGACCCAAAAACCTATACCTTCCTCCAGGGCCTGCGCTCCGCCTTGCGGCAGGATCCGGACGTGATCATGATCGGCGAGATCCGCGACGAGGAAGTCGCCAAGACGGCGATAGACGCGGCACTCACCGGCCATTTCGTGTTCTCGACCTTGCATACGAATGATGCCGCCGGCACCTTCCCGCGCCTCGTCGACCTCGGCGTCGATCCAAAAGTGTTCGGATCGGCGATGAACGTCGCGATGGCCCAGCGCCTGGTACGAAAGCTCTGTACTGTCTGTCGGAAAGCTGTGCCGCTTGAAGGCGCGGATAAGGAACTCGTCGGGAAAGTGCTCGCAGGACTGCGCGACAAGAGCATCATCCCGAAAGACATCACGAGCGTATACGTGCCGGTTGGCTGCGAGAAATGCAACAGTACCGGCTTCAAGGGTCGCATCGGTATCTTCGAGGCCATCGTCGTGGACGCCGAGATGGACGCGCTCCTTCGCACGTCTCCCTCCGACCACGACATCCAGAAAATCCAGAAGACGAAAGAACTCATGCTCATGGCGGAAGACGGCGTCATAAAGGCGCTCACGGGGGTCACCTCTCTTGAAGAACTGAACCGCGTCGTCCTTATCGAGGACGCGCTCGCGTAAAAATAAAAAACCGCACCCCTCTAAACAACGCTTTTCGAGGTGGGACGCTGATGAGGAGGCGGCCAGTCACAAGACCGAAGTCAGGGACCAGCCGATCCTTACGGCGAAGCCACGGCGTTGCTTAGATGGGCGCGGTTTCTTGGAAAATCCAATCTGCGGGCCTATCGAGCTATCAAAAATCCCGCACCGCGGGATATATTAAAACCTTAGCATAGTGTTTGGCATATGTCAAGCGCTTGTCCGGCCTTCTGCTGCCCTGCGACGACCTTGTTGGTAGAATGGCTTAAGATGGCAAAACCTCAACAAGATCCTGGCGCGAGCGAAGGGAAGGAAAAGGGCCCTGAAACAGTACTAGATCAGACGCTCCGACCGAGCGCGTGGGATGAGTACGTGGGCCAGGAGAGTGTAAAAGAGAACCTGCGCGTGCTTATCGCGGCCGCGAAAGAGCGCTCGCACGCTCCGGAACATACCCTCCTCTACGGGCCGCCCGGCCTCGGCAAGACCACCTTGGCGCACCTCATGGCGCATGAGCTCGGCGCGAACCTTAAATCTACTGCCGGGCCAGTCATCGAGCGCGTGGGCGACCTCGCTGCTATCGTCACGAACCTTGAACCGGGCGACGTCCTTTTCATAGACGAGATCCATCGTCTCCACAAGACCGTCGAAGAGGTCCTCTATCCGGCCATGGAAGCCGGCAAGCTCGACATCATCATCGGCAAAGGCCCGTCGGCCCGCACGATCGAGCTCGCGCTCCCCTCCTTCACGCTGGTCGGCGCGACGACGCGCATCGGCCTTATTTCTGCGCCACTGCGTTCGCGCTTCTCGGGCGGCGTCTTCCAGCTCGATTTCTATTCCGAGAAAGAGATCGAGCGTATCCTCGCGCGTTCGGCGAAGATACTCGGCATCGAAGCCGAAAAAGAAGCTCTCGTAGAGATCGCGAGGCGCTCGCGCAAGACGCCGCGCACTGCGAACTACCTTCTCAAACGCTCCCGCGATGTCGCCCAGCTCGAACGTTCGCCGCTCACCAAAGTCCTTGCCGAGAAAGCGCTCGCCATGATCGGCGTGGACGAAGCAGGTCTCACGCCGTCCGACCGACGCATCCTCGAAGCGCTCATCGTGAAGTTCGGCGGCGGCCCGGTGGGATTGAAGACGCTCGCGGCGGCTGCGGCGGAAGACGAGCAGACCGTCGAAGAGGTGTACGAGCCGTATCTGCTTCAGGAGAACTTCCTCGAGCGGACGCCGCGCGGACGCATGGCGACCTCGCGCGCGCGCGAACATATTAAGAAAGAGGCCTTCCAGAAAAAACTTATCTAAATATGGACCTTCTCTCGAAAAAGCTGAAAGATTGGGTGAAAGACCAGGAATCCCGCATCTGGCAGGAGCAGAAGCATGAACAGGGTGCCGCCTCGCATCTGCTCGCGTACATGGTGAAGCTCGGCGAAGAATCGGGAGAGCTTGCCGAACAGATACTCGCTCGCTTCGGCTATCAACGAAAATCGAAAAAACTCAAGGCGTCGGATGACGAGCTTGCTGACGAGATCGCGGATGTACTCATCGTCACGCTATTCCTCGGACAAGCGGTGGGCGTCGATATTGAAAAAGCGCTCGCACGAAAGATGCGAACGCTTGAGAAACGGAACGGCACGTAGGTTCAAGCCGCTGCCCGCTTTGACCGAACCTGTGGGTGGCTGCCCCAACCGCGACACGATTTGCATATCCAACATTCATACGGCCGGATATAGTTCTCTGCGGGCCCGGGCGGCACGATGCCTGAGGAGCGCGGCTTATTCCCTTTGCCGACGCACAAGCCGCACGGATCTTCTGCTGATTCTGCATGCAGTCGGCGCAGGAATTCCATATGAAAGGCAAAGTGTACGGGAAAACCTTCCAAGGGCAACGGAAAGGGAAAATATGTAGTAAATATCACATAATGTGTTATATTTGAAACATGCAGAGTATCCAGCAGGCAGTCGAGAATATCATCGAAAAAGATGGCTTCCTCCACTTCGGCATTTCGAACGGTGTTCTTAATCTTTCTAAAACGGCACGCTTTATCCGGCCTCTGGTCGAAGCGCGGGCAAAGAAAGGCGTGAGCGTGCCAGCGATCACCATGGCCCTCTCCCGACTTAAGGTGTCGAAAAGGCGGAAGAATGCCGAGCTGAAGGCGGTGAAGCTTTCTTCGATGAACGTAACGAAGAACCTGACCGAGATCACGTTCGAGAGAACAGCTGAGAATGCGACCGCTCTCCAGCACGTCGAAAATGAGCTCAGGCGCTCGGGCAAGTATGCGGTCATCACCTTTGGCACGAGCGAGCTGACCGCGCTCGTCGACGAATCAGGCCTCGTGCACGTAAAAGCGGCCGTTCCCGGGAAACTGAAAGCGGTCATACCGGACCTCGTCGCTATCGGCGCCTCATTCGACGAGAAATACGTCACGCATGTCGGGATGGTCTACACTCTTATCCAACAGCTCACCTTTCAGAACGTGAACGTGGTCGAATTCTCTTCGACCTACACGGAGTTCGTCTTCTATCTGAAAAAAGAGGACCTCAAGGTCGCTTTCGACACGCTGTACGAGCAATTCATGTAGGTAGTAGGATGATTCCGTGAAAGGCACCGTCATCGCGATAGACCCAGGCTACGACCGCGTCGGCATCGCGGTCATGAAAGGCACAGCGCTCGCACATTCCGAGTGCTTCACGCCTGCGACCAAAGATTTCTCGGGGCGGCTTAAGGCAGTGCATGACCGCATCGCGGAGCTCATAGTGGAACATCGGCCGGACGCGCTCGCGCTCGAAACGCTTTTTTTTCAGAAGAACCTGAAAACGGCGATACGGGTCGCCGAAGCGCGCGGGGTCATCATCCTCACAGCCGCCGAGGGCGGCATCCCCCTTTTCGAGTATTCGCCGCAGGACGTGAAGATGGCCGTCACAGGCTTCGGCGCGGCCCGCAAAGACGCGGTTATCCGCATGGTCGAGAAGCTCGTGCCTATGGCCAAAAAGAAGCGCCAGGACGACGAATACGATGCCGTAGCGCTTGCGCTGGCGCACCAGTCCCGGTCCCGTTTCGCGGACCTCTAGCGCAATCCACAATCTGCTCAGGACGCTCTTGCCAAGAGTGTCGGTTTTGATACAAATAGGGCGTCGGAAATATCCTATGGCGGACGACTTCGAGAAAAAGAAGAAGCGTGACGAAGACGAGGAGGGCGGGCTCGTGGACCCCCTGGAAGAAGATGATCTCCTCGGTGATGAAGACGAAGAGGATGAAGATCCGCTCTTCGAGGAAGAGGACGAATACTGAAAACCCGGCTCGAGCCGGGTTTTTCATTTCTCTTGTTATTTCTCTTTCAAAGAGATGAAACGGTGCTTCCCTACCCTAAGGACGCGCGGCGATTCGAAACGGAACGCGGGATCCATGATCTTCTCTCCGGTTTCCGCATCCTTTACGGCGCCGTCCATGACGAGCCTGCGCCATTCGCCTTTCGACGGCACGATGCCGGCCGCGACGACCGCCGGAGCGACTTCGTCGCCGGGCGTAAGCGCCACGGCTGGGACGTCCGAAGGGACGCCGCCTTTTGAGAAGGTCTCGGTAAAATCGTGTGCGGCTTTCTCCGCAGCGGCTTCGCCATGATACATACGCACGATCTCGCGCGCCAAGGCGAACTTGGCGTCCTTCGGGTGCTGTTTCATGACGTTCGCGACCTCCCCCATCGGCACGCGCGTGCAGTGGACGAAGTACGTTTCCGTGAGCGAGTCGGGGATACTCATGAGCTTTCCGAACATGTCGACGGGTTCCGCGTCCAGGTTCACGGTATTGCCCCAGCTCGAGCTCATCTTGCGGCCATCCGTGCCTGGGATAAGTTCGGTCATCACGATGTGCTGAGGCGCCTGTCCCGCTTTTTCCTGAAGCGCACGGCCGGCTAGGAGATTGAACCGCTGATCCGTTCCGCCGAGCTCGACATCCGCCTCGACGGCGACCGAATCGTATCCCTGCATCAGCGGGTAGAGCACTTCCCGGAGCGATACGCGCTTTCCTTGATCGAGCCGGCGGCGGATATTGTCGCGCGCGATGAAATCGGCCACGGAAAACGCGTCAGCCTGGTCGCCTATTTCGGCGTAATCGAGCTTGAGGAGCCACTCGGAATTGTGACGTACTTCCATCTGCTTGGGATCGAGAAGCTTCGTGATCTGACCGACATACTCGCGCAGGTTCGTCTCGATAGCCTCTTTCGAGAGCATCGGGCGCTCGGATTCCTTATCTGACGTATCGCCGACGACGCCCGTCGCGTCACCGATGATGAAAACGATGTGGTGCCCCAGGTCCTGGAAATCCTTGAGTTTCAAGATAGTGACGGCGCGGCCGATATGGAGATGCGGCGACGTAGGATCGATACCGAGCTTCACGCGCAGACGCTTCTTGGAGGTAAGGAGCTTATGGAGGGATTCTTTCGACGGGATGATCTCGGCGACCGAGCGCGTGAGGAGTGTCTCTATCTTCTCCGCGTCGGCCGAAACGGCCCCTTCCTTCTTGGCCTTCGTGAAAAACATCTTTAAATTACTCTAGCATGGGGCCTATAGGCCTGCTACGATTCTCCCTATGCACAAAGCGTGGAAGCGCGCGCTCCGTTTCGTCAAACGTCACCGCCGCGGCATCCTCCTCCTTGCGGGCTCGGGCGCGCTTTTTATCGCGGGGACCATCGTCATATTGGCGGCCTCCTTAAAAATCCCCGACGTGAGTTCCTTTTCCTCGATCAAGGAAGACCAATCCACGAAGATATACGACCGCACGGGAACCGTCCTTCTGTATGACGTCGGCGGGAACGTCTCGCGCACGGTGGTGCCGCTCGCTTCCATCTCCCCTTACATCCAGGAGGCGGCTATCGCGATCGAAGACAATTCCTTCTATCACAATATCGGCATCGATCCTCTCTCTATCGGCCGCGCGGCGCTCGCGGACGTCTTTCATCTCGGCTATGCGCAGGGCGGCTCGACCATCACTCAGCAGGTCGTAAAGAATTACATGCTCACGAATGACAAGACCATCGCACGGAAGGTCAAAGAGATCATCCTCGCCGTGAAGCTCACCGCCGCGATGCCGAAAGATAAGATCCTCGAGCTCTATCTCAACGGCAACCCGTATGGCGGCCCTATCTACGGCGTCGAAGAGGCCGCGGAAGAATACTTCGGCGTCCATGCCTCTGACGTGGATCTTGCTCAGGCGGCATATCTTGCAGCCCTGCCGCAGGCGCCTACCTATTACTCGCCCTACGGCGATCACCGCTCCGACCTCGACCAGCGAAAGAACCTCGTGCTTTCGCGCATGCTCTCTTTGGGATACATCACGAAAGCCCAATATAATGCCGCGTCGGGAGAGCAGGTGGCGTTCTTGCCGCAGGCTGTGGGCGGCATCCGTGCTCCGCACTTCGTATTCTTCGTCCTCGATCAGCTTGAGCAGGAATTCGGCAAAGATGCCGTCGATACGTCCGGATGGCATGTGATCACCACGCTTGACGCTGACCTCGAGGCAAAGGCCGAGGACGTCGTGAAGACGAACGCGCTCAAGAACGAGAAAACCTATAACGCGTCTAACGCGGCTATCGTCGCCATCGATCCGAAAACCGGCGACATCCTCACCATGGCCGGCTCGCGAAACTATTTCGATACCGAGATACCGGGCGCGTACAACATCGCCACCGCCGAGCGCCAGCCTGGGTCCGCCTTCAAGCCGTTTGTCTACGCAGAAGCGTTCCTGAAGGGATACGCCCCTGAGACGGCCCTCTTCGATGTGCCCACGCAGTTCTCGACCGCGTGCGCACCGTCTGACCTCTCGAACGTCTCGCCGTGCTATTCGCCTTCGAACTACGATGGGAACTTCGTCGGCCCTATATCGATGCGCGACGCGCTGGCACAGTCGCGCAACGTCCCTGCTATCAAGACGCTCTACCTTGCCGGCGAAAAAGACTCACTCGCCCTCGCCCAGTCAATGGGGATCACGACCTTGGGCGATTACTCGCAGTACGGGCTCACGCTGGTCCTGGGCGGTGGCGAAGTCTCGCTCCTCGATATGACGTCGGCCTACAGCGTATTCGCGAACGAGGGCGTCCGGAACCCTTATCGCTCCGTGCTTCGCATCGAAGACCCCGACGGCAACGTAGTGAAGGAATACCACACGAGCCCTGAGCGCGTGCTCGATGACAATGTCTCCCTCCAGATATCCGATGTGCTTTCGGACAATGTCGCGCGCACTCCCGAACTCGGCGCGGCTTCTCCGCTCTACTTCCCCGGCCACGACGTCGCCGACAAGACGGGAACGACCAATAACTACCGCGATGCGTGGGTCTTAGGCTACACGCCAGACGTCACCGTGGGCGCCTGGGCCGGAAACGACGACAATACGCCGATGGTAAAGAAGATCGCTGGCTTCATCGTGGCCCCTCTCTGGAACCAGTTCATGCAGTACGTGCTTACGAAATACCCGAACGACCCGTTCCCAATCCCTCAATCCACTCTTACTTCTTCGGACAAGCCGGTGCTTCGTGGTGTCTGGCAGACCCAGCAGACGAACGAGGTCGACCCGAACGGGAATCCGGTGCCGCCCGGCTACATAGGCCCGACGATGCAGAGCACGACGACGGCAGTGCATGACATCCTCTACTATGTGGACAAAAACGATCCGCGCGGACCCGCGCCCTCAAACCCGTATGACGATCCGCAGTTCTCGCACTGGGAATGGGGTGTGCAGAACTGGGCAGCCACGCACGGCTACTAGTGCGCGGAGTACCCTTGCTCAGCGGATATCGCGTATACGGCGCTTCGCGTCGGGCATGAGCAGGTAGAGCTCGTCGAGGACAGCGCCACGTTTCGCGCGTATCGCGCTTTTCGCGACCGATGAGGCATTCACGAACGCTGTGCCGTTCCTAAGCGCGATATCTTTCTTCTCAAGAGGAACCCCTGCGCCCGCTCGTATGGCAGAAATGATCGCCTTCTTAAGCGCATCGTCAGGCGGTTTGAGATTCGAAAATCTACCGAGAAGATCGTTGATGGATTTCATATGGCCTACGCAGCGAACGCGGACTACCGGTTCATCGGCATCACGAGGTAGGTGAAGTATTTGTCTCCTGTCGGCGTGATCACCATCGGGCGGCCCGCGCCCGCGACAGCGAAGGTGACGCTGTCCCCTGAGATGACCGAAAGCGCGTCTGTGATGTAGCGCGCATTGAAGTTGATGTCTATATCCTCGCCTTCGGCGGCTGCAGGGATGTGGTCGATGGTTTCGCCTACCGCCGCGTTAAGCGAACGGACGGTGAGTGATTTTTCCGAAGGATGAAGCGCGATATGTACCTGATTAAACGAATCGGTGAATATCGATATCTTGCGAAACGCCCGTATAACGTCCTCACGAAGCATGGTCGCTGAGGCGACACTCTCTTTAGGGATGATGGCGCGATAATCGGGGAACGTGGCATCGATAGTACGCGAGGTGAGGTAGCCGAATTCCCCAGCAAATGTGCATTGATTGTCGCCGACCCGCATCTCCACTTCACCCCCCGACTCCGCCGCACGGATGATCTCGCTGATATTCCGGGCAGGGATGAGTACGGAATGGAAAGATTCTTTCACTTTCAGTGGTATCCGTATCTCAGCAAGGCGAAACGAGTCGGTCGCCGCGGCGATCAACTCTCCCTTTTCTAATGTGAACGATACCGCTGCCTGTTCCGGCTTCACGCTCGAGGTTGAGGCTGCGAAGGCGACCATCCGCGCTGTCGAGATGAAATCTTTAGAAGGAAGGCGCACCGAGACCCCAGTCCCCTCTTTTACGTACGGCAAAGTAGGGAATTCGCGCGGATCGACAAGGGTTATTGATGTGGTGCCGCGCTCCCCCTCTATAACAAGATTGTTACCAGAAACCTTAAGTGTGACCTTTTGCTCCGAGAGAGCGGAGATGGTTTGTGTTAGCACATGCGCTGGCACAGCAATAGTCCCTTCGCTTATGACCTTCGCTTTGAGGTTCGCCTCGATGCTCAGATCAAGGTTTGTCGCACGAAGGACCGCCTTACCATTCTCAACAACGAACACCGCACAAGAAAGAACGGGGAGGGAAAGATTCTTATTCGTTACCTTGGCGACAAGGGATGCAGCCTTGTCGAGATGCTCGCGTAAAATTTCTAATTTCATATCTGTATTTTATTTAAAGAGTGTAAGAGAACTTCTTATTCTTATGCCCTGTTGAAAGTGTTGAAAACCATAAAAACCCTTACCACTCATCATATTTTACGCCCGATATTCCCCCTATTCTTGTTCATATCTACTCGGTCCATATGTGTATTACTGCTCCTTCTTTTGTTTAAATGCTCATTTCGGTTTCCTTAGATTTTTTCCACTTCGATATCCCCCGATTTCCGTTTCGATTATCCACCACTTATCCCCTACTTGAGCATGCTGCGGATCTCCTCGATCTGGACCTTGAGATCATCATCTTCAGCGATACCGCCACGCACTTTCTCACACGCATGGATGACGGTGGTGTGGTCGCGCCCTCCGAACACGGAGCCGATAGCGGGGTATGAGAGGTGGAAGTCTTCGCGGAGGATATACATGATGATCTGCCGTGGGCGTACCACCTCCCTTCGTCGTGTCTTCGCATACATGCTCGACTCCTCGACGTTATAGAACTCAGCGATCTTCGAGATGACATGCTTCACCGAAACCGCGCGCTTAGGTCGCGCCGTCCGCTTTATGAGCTCTTGCATCTGTTCGTCGGAGAGCGTTCCTTTGAGCTGGGCTTCGCAGAGGATCCCGTTCAGCATCCCTTCTATCTCACGGATATTTCCCGGGACAGCGAGAGAAAGCGTCTCGATGATGCCAGGCGAGAGCATGAGGCCCATGGATCCCGCTTTCGTGCGGATGATCTCCATCCGCGATTCGTGGTCCGGCTCGTTGATGGCGACCGCCATACCCGCGATGAAGCGCGATTTCAGGCGCTCGGTGATGTCAGGGATGAGGCTCGGGTGCTTGTCGGACGAGGCCACGATCTGCTTGTTGGAATCGTGGAGCGTGTTGAAAAGGTGGAAGAATTCCTCCTGGATGGTGCCTTTCTTCGAGAAGAACTGTATGTCGTCCATGATAAGCACGTCGTAGGAGCGATAGCGTTCCTTGAACGAAGGGATGGAGCGATTGTTGATGGCGTTCATGAACTCGAACCCGAACCGCTCGGCGGTGAGATAGAAGACCTTCTTCGAGGGGAACGCCTTCTTGATATGGTTCCCTACCGACTGCATGAGGTGCGTTTTGCCGCGGCCAGTCTCTCCGTAGATGAAAAGCGGGTTGTAGGCGATGCCGGGGCTCTTGACGATGACCTGCGCCGCCGTGAACGCGAGCTCGTTGAACGGGCCCACCACGAACGTATCGAAGGTATAGCGCGGATTGAGGTTGTCGGAGCGGTTGATGTAATAGTCGGAGAGAGGAAGTTCCGATTCTTGCCGTGCCTCCATCACGACCTTCTCCGGAACGCGCCGCGGGCTCTCCTTTGAGACGACGTATTCGACGCCGCGGATGGTGTCGACGAAACCGCGGATGGTCTTGAGGACCAATTTCCCGAAACGCTCAGAAAGCCACTCCTTTGTGAGCTGGTTAGGGACTCCGACGATGACCACACCATCCTCGATGCGGACGATATGCGTCTCGCCGAACCACATCTTGAAGCTTGCGGGAGATATGGAGAGCTCGATAGACGTGAGCGTGTTCTCCCAAAGTTGCTTCGTGTCGAGCTCCATGGCTGTAAGAGCGGTCATTATACCGGTGGAGGAAAAACGCGATACTTGCGGAAAAGCACGCCGCATGTTAATAAACTGTGAGCGAGTTGTGTAAAACTTTTCATGTCTACTAAACGCACCTATCAGCCGAAGAAAAGAAAGAGAAAGACCACCCACGGCTTTCTCGTGCGCAACAAAAGCGCTGCCGGGCGCAATGTCTTGAAGCGCCGTCGCCGCAAAGGCCGCGCGAAGCTCACTGTCTAAGCGATGCTGAAGAAAAACGAGCGCCTCAGCCGTGCTCGGTTCGCCAAAAAACCCTTCAAAAGGCGAGAATTCGCCTACGGTTCCGTCTCTTTCTCTGAAGGGGAACCGGGTGCTGCGGTTGTCGTTTCTAAAAAGACCTGCCCTACGGCCGTGGGGCGCAATCGTCTGCGACGCCGGGTGTACAGCGTCCTGCGCCCGCTTATCCGAAGCGGCAAGGTGAAAAGCGCGCTCATCGTCTACCCCAGACGTACCGCGCTCGAAGCCCCCTTCGGGTCATTACAGAGCGCGCTCATAAGCGCGCTCGCGCTCTGATGTCGGAGGCATAGGGTAGAGCCCAAAGCGTAATCCTGCTAGAATGCGCCGAAATGGCGTCTCTTTTCCACGGACTGGTCTATCAGCCCATCTATAACGCGCTCGCGTTCCTCATCGGGGCGATACCGGGCGGCGACGTCGGTATCGCGCTCATCGCGCTCACGCTGCTCATCCGGCTCGTGCTCTTCCCTCTTTCCCTCGCTTCCATCCGCACGCAGATCAGCATGCGTGCGATAGATCCGAAGCTCCGGGCGCTCCGCGAGCAGTACAAGGACGACAAAGAGGGTCTCGCGAAGGCCACCATGACGCTTTTCAAGGAGAATAAAGTGAATCCGTTCGCGAGCTTCGTGTTCATCCTCATCCAGCTTCCTATCATCATCGGTCTCTACATCGTTCTTCGCGGCGAATCGAAGACGGTCTCTTTCGATCCGAGCGTTCTCTACTCTTTCGTACACGCGCCTGCGCACGCATCTTTGGTCTTCCTCGGCCTCGTCAACCTTGCGGGGAAGAGCATCGTATTCGCGCTCCTGGTCGCCGTGACCCAGTACTTTTATGCGCGGCTCATGGCGCCCTCAGCGCCTCCGAAGCCCGCCTCGGGCGCGACGCCCACGTTCCAGGACGATCTTGCGCGGAGCATGAACATGCAGATGCGTTATGTGTATCCGGTCATCTTGGCGCTCATCGCGTATTTCGCGTCGGCTGCCGTCGCGCTCTATTTCATCGTATCGAATTCATTTTCCATCGCGCAGGAACTTTTCGTAAGGAAGATCCATCGCCCCGTCGTTCCTGACGTTACTCCTCCTGCGTAGACCATGGACACTGAAGAGATCAAGGCGCTCCTTCGGGGCATCATCGAGAAACTCGGTCGAGACGTCTCCGACATCGAGGTTTCTGAGCTTGCGGGGCATACGCTCTACACCATCCTCTCGAAAGATTCGGGGCCGCTCATCGGCTCAGGGGGCGAAGCCCTCCATTCCTTGAACCATATCGCGAAGAAGATCGTCGAAAAGCGAACGCCCGAGGGCATTGACGCGCCGCGGTTCATCGTTGACGTGAATGGTTACCACGCGAAATATGTGAAGAAACTCGAATCAGAAGCGCGCATGATGGCCGAGCGCGCCCGCACGTTCAAGTACGATGTCGATCTAAGCCCTATGAGCGCGTACGATCGCCTCATCGTGCATGCGGCGCTCCAAGGCCTGCCGGAAATTCGCACCGAATCCGAAGGCGAAGGAAAGCTGCGCCATATCATCATCCGTTACACCGGCGCTCAAGCCACAGCAGCCGATCCGACTATTGATCCCGCGTGAGGTCCAAGGACCACAGCGTCAGGTCGTTCTTGTTCGTGAAAAGCGCATAGTGTCCGTCTGAAGACACGGCCGGATCCATCACGTCTATTGCTTCCCCGGCGCTGTCACCAAGGCGACCGAGCGCATGCGCGGTGCCAGTGACCGGCTGTATGAGCCACGCGGAGTCATCGAGCGATACATTTCCCAATAGCCAGTCGTCGGGCAGAGAGGCGTTCGGCACGCTTCTAGAAACGCCGCAGAAAACGGTCGGCGGATCTTCATATTCCCATGCGCATTTTGTCGCGAGGGTCGCAATGGGCGATTGATAGCTCGCGCCGGTCTTCACATCGATCAGCCCGAGCGAAAGCGAATCGCCGGACGCTGCGCTGTAGAGGACATAGCGTCCTGACGGGCTCGGCAATGCCATAAGTCCAGGGATGTCACCCACCATCTTTTGGAGCGATCCATCGTTTTGTATCGCATAGAGATATCCCGGGATACCGGAAGCCGGAGCGGTTTCAAGGAAGAGCGATCCGTTCGAAGCGAGGGGTACCCACGAACGTATGGGCGACGTAAAGAACGTCTTCCCTCCAGTGCCGTCGGGCTTCGATACTGATACGCGCGACCCGCTCGCGGTCTCGGTCACGGTGAGCATCGTAGACCCATTCGACGAGACGGAAATACGATTGAATGGCGGAAGCGAAGCATCGGTAAGCGTCGAATCGGAAGAGGTCGCGACCGTGGCGAGGGAATTCGATATCGAATCGTCGCCGATGAGCGTCCGGAATATGAACGAGGAAGCGTTCACGGGGATGAGTTCCTGCATGCCTGTCACCGTCGTGTTCGAGAGGCGCATTTCAGCGTACGTATCTATCGGCGTCTCATAGACATTCCCGCTCGAACGCTCCACGTACCAGACCGAGAATGGTGTCGTCGAAGCCGTCGTCGTTGCTGTGGCGACGAACCATCCGCCGACAGTCGGCACGCTCGTAATCTTGCGCAGGCGTTCCGTTACCTTCTGCGGGGCTCCGGCGCCGGCATTTTGATCTTGAGACGGATTCCCACCATTGTTTTTCGAGCCGCCATTGCCGAAGGGGAAGAACGCGCTGAAGAAATCATGCCCGCTTCCCTGCCCTGCCGTCCCCTGCGCGCTGGGCGCGAGTCGCAGATAGAGCCCCACACCGATCAAGATGACAAGAACGATGGAACCGATGATAAGAAACGTGCGATTCATGCGTTATTTCGGGCAGACCTGGATCGGTATCGTATCGGTAGAGCAGTTACCCGGGCCGCTCGGGGGCGACGACCAGGTATTCTGCGCGGTCGCACATTTGAGTTCACAACCGCTACCCAAGGTGCTTCCGGTCGTGAAGATCGAGGTCTGCGTTCCTGGTGGGAGGTCAGTAGGCTCAAAGTATGGATCGGTCGCTTTGGTATCCGTGCCCGCCGGAGTGACTCCACCGCTCCCCGCAGGGGCATTTGCAGTAAGCCCGCTTAAGTCTGCTTCGAGATTCCCTAGATTGAGCATCTGCGGATTGATGACATTTACTATAAGCCAGATCATCAGCAGAAGAATGAGCCCGAATGTCGCACCCCTCAGGCCCGTGAGCGCATCTTTCTTAGAGCCGATCGCGTCCGAGGTCATGTATTTGAATCCCTCGAAGACGATCATGATGACGGCAAGGATGGCAGACGCGCCGAGCGCAAGCCCAAAAAGGGCATTCAGATAGTCGGCGATGGAGGTCGACTGAGTGGCAGGTGTGAAGTTTCCCTTCGAATCGACGGTGCCTCCAAGCACGCCGCCGGTCGGCAGCGGCAATGAGACGATGGGTTGGAACTGGAATTGCGCCGCTGCCTTGGCCGTGTCCGCGTTCTGCTGTGCCTGCGTCGATTGTTGCTGCATTTGCTGAAGTTGCGCCGGCGTAGCCGGACCGAGCGCTAACGCAGGGCTGCCGGCGAACGCAAACGTATTCGTAGCGTGTACGAAAAGCAATGAAAGGAGGCCTAAAATGATGATTTTTTTCATATCAGAATGAAAGCGTAAACGTGCGTGTCGCATTCTCCAAGAATTCTTTCACGTTCGAGTACGCGAGCGATACCGTGTGGGTTCCCCCACCACTACCTACTTTCCTGAACGTCACGTCACGCGGTTTTGCCGGGTCTACCGCGAAGGCAGCGCCATCCAAGGACCACGAGTAGCTCAGTGCGCTCGCATCGGTCACGAAAAGCGGATACGCGATAAACGATATCTCATCCGACGGGAAGGGGTAAGAGCCGGCCGCAGCGCGGTCAAACCGGACACCGAGAAGTGCCGCATTCTCATAAAAAACGGCCGTGGGCGTCCGTGGAGCGATGGTGATCATGTTTGACGCGCCGCGCGTGCCGTCGCGCGACGTTGCGGTCACCGAGAGAGTGAACGCCGCGCCAAAGCGTGGAGGTGTGATCTCGATACTCGATTTTCCATATCCTGACTGAGTATCGAGGAGTGTGTCATTTACTTTCCAGCTATAGACGAGGTCCGAACCGGCGACCTCTTTGCCATTTACCGTGATATGCGGAAAGGCGATAGCCGTTAGAGCGCTCTGCCCGTTGGGCAGAGGACGCCCGATATAGAACGGCGGGCGATACGTATCCCCTTCCCAGACAATATCTATGCTGGCAGGCGTTACGGCCATACGCGCGCTTGCGCGCACCACGCTGTTTTCAGAAGCCGTCACATTTACTGTTTCAGAAGCGCCAGCGGCCGGGGCGCTCAGCGTCAGGCTTTTCTGTCCTATCCCTTGTTCCGTCACTGTCCCGTTCACGCTCCACGCATATGAGGTGTTCGACGGGTCGTTAGCAGGATCGGCAACGGTGAGGGTGACGTTCTGTCCGGGCGAAGGATATTGCGGCGACATATCTATGGAAATGGGCGAAACGAACGTGGGTATCACATCAGCGAATGCCGCAAAGGGCGCCGCTACCACCATAAGTATGCCAACCGCTATGCGGAGCCTCATTACTATTCATTATAGCCGCACCAAATCACTTAAAGAGCGCTCTCCTTCGAGCCTGAGGGGAAGAAATGGAGCATCTCAGTGCATTTTTTCCTAGCGCCGCCTTCCGGAAGCCTATACACTAGATGCATGCAGTTCCAGGTGCCCCAGTTCGTAGAGGTAGAAGATAAGATATTCGGCCCCTTTACGGCGACGCAATTCGCCTATCTGGCAGGCGGTTTCGGCTTCGCCCTCGCCATGTGGCTTATCTTACCTAATTGGCTCGCGATCATTGTCGGGGCGCCTTTTGCAGTCATGGGCCTCGGTCTTGCCTTCTATAAGGTGAACGACCGGCCGCTCATCCTCATGCTCGAAGCCGCGATGCAGTATCTTACGCGCTCCAGGCTCTATATCTGGGCAAAGAAACAGCCGAAGACTCTCATGCCTGATGAGATCGACGTCCCCAGCTCGGAACGCTTGGAGGATCCGGCTAAGTACGTTCCTTCTGCTACTTCGAACAAGATCAAAGATCTTGCCTGGAGCCTCGACATCCACGAGTCTGTCTACACCGACAAGAACCAAAAATAGCGTTTCCGGACGTGAACACGAGGCGAGAGAGCGCCAAAAGAGCGCTACAATAAGGTTCTAATGGCATCTGGAGACGAAAAAACGGCGAAGACCAAAGCCGCGCAGGATTTCGTGCCTGTCAAAGAGGTGCGTGGCGGGGTGATGCTCATGAAAAGCGGAACGCTGGTCGGCGTCATGCTCGCCTCTTCCGTCAACTTTGCGCTTAAGTCCGATGATGAGCAGAACGCCATCTTGGCGCAATTCCAGAGCTTCCTTAATTCCCTTGATTTTTCCATCCAGTTCTTCGTCCAATCGCGGAAGCTCGATATCAGGCCTTATATCGCGCTTCTTGAGGAGCGGCTGAAGGCGCAGACCGAAGACCTGATGAAGATACAGGTGCGCGAATACATCGAGTTCGTAAAGACGTTCACCGAGCGCGCGAATATCATGTCGAAGCATTTCTTCATCGTCGTTCCTTACGCCCCCCCAATCCTCGATGTGAAGAAAGCGGTCCAGTCGAGGATCTTCGGCGGCACCAACCTTTCCGCGCGCGCTGGCGATAAGAATATCGGCTTCGAAGAGCACCGGACCCAGCTCGAACAGCGCATGGGCGTCGTCGAGCAAGGCCTTGCGCGCACAGGCGTGCGCACGGTGCCCTTGGGTACAGAAGAAGTCATCGAGCTTCTCTACAAAGAGTTTAATCCGGGCGAATTGGAAAAGCCCATCGTCATGGATGCGGCGCCTGCCGCGTAATGACCCCGTATGGCACTCCTCGATTTTCTTACCGGCGCAACCGCACAGCCCAAAAAAAGGGAGCTGACGCCCTTCCTCCCGAAGGACATCTACGAAGCGGCGAAGCTCGATTTTTCCGACATCATCGCGCCCTCTGCGTTGAAGATCACGCCGCGCGAGATGAACCTCGGCGATAAGCTCGTGCGCACTTTTTACGTCATCTCATATCCGCGCTTTCTCGCGGGCACCTGGTTCGCGCCGGTCATCAACCGCGACCGCGTGCTCGATATCTCCATCTTCGTTCACCCTGTGGACACGGCGGCGATACTCCGCAAGTTCCAGAAGAAAGTCGCCGAAGTGCAGAGCCAGATCATGACGCGCCAGGAAAAAGGCATGGTGCGCGATCCGATGCTCGATACGGCCTACCAAGACATCGAACAGCTTAGGAACCAGCTCCAGCAGGCGCAAGAACGCATCTTCGATGTCGGTCTGTATATTTCCATCTACGGCACAAGCGCCGAAGAGCTCGACAAATCCGAGGCCGAGATACGCTCCATCCTTGATGCGAAGCTCGTCTATGTAAAGCCGGCGCTTTTCCAGCAGGAACAAGGCTTCAAGAGCGTGATCCCTATCGGCAACGATGAGCTTTCCGTCAATTCGAAGCTCAACTCCGCCCCGCTTTCAAGCTTCTTCCCTTTCATCTCGTTCGACCTGACGTCTGACAAAGGCATCCTCTACGGCATCAATCGCCATAACTCATCGCTCATCCTCTTCGATCGCTTCTCCTTGGAGAACTACAACTCCGTCACGTTCGCGAAGTCCGGCTCAGGCAAGTCGTATGCGACGAAGCTCGAGATATTGCGTTCATTGATGTTCGATACGGAAGTAATCGTCATCGATCCCGAATCCGAATACGAATATCTAGCGAATGCCGTCGGCGGACGTTTCTTCAACATCTCGCTTTCCTCAGATAACCGCATCAATCCGTTCGACCTGCCGAAGCCGCGCGAGGATGAGTCCCCCGCAGATGTCCTGCGTTCGAACATCATCAACCTCGTCGGGCTCTTCCGCATCATGCTCGGCGGACTTTCCCCCGAAGAAGACGCCATCATCGATCGCGCCGTCACCGAAACCTACGCCTTGAAAGACATAACCGGGGAGAATGATTTTGCGAACATGGAGCCGCCGCTCCTCTCCGACTTCGAGCTCGTCCTTGCGGGCATGCAGGGTTCGGAGTCGCTTGTCCAACGGCTCACGAAATACACCAAAGGCACCTGGTCCGGGTTCATCAACCGTCCCACGAACGTCGACATCAATAAGAAGTTCGTCGCCTTCTCCGTGCGTAACATGGAAGACGAGCTGAAGACGATCGCGATGTATATCATCACGCACTTCATCTGGAATGCGGTCCGGAAGGATTTGCGGAAGCGCCTCCTCGTCATCGATGAGGCGTGGTGGATGATGAAGTCCGAAGACACCGCCGCATTCCTCTATGGCATGGCGAAACGCGGCCGCAAATACTATCTCGGCCTCGCGACCATCACGCAGGACGTCGAGGACTTCCTCAAGTCGCCTTACGGGCTCCCGATGCTCACGAACTCGTCCATCCAGATGCTTCTGAAGCAATCCCCTACTTCCATAGATGCCGTCCAGAAAACGTTCAACCTCACGGATGAGGAAAAATATCTTCTTCTCGAGTCAGACGTCGGTGAAGGCATCTTTTTCGCGGGCTTGAAACATGTCGCCATCAAGATCATCGCCTCCTACACCGAAGATCAGATCATTACCTCAGACCCTTCGCAGATACTCGCGATAGAAAAAGAACGAGGAGAGCCTACCTCCTAAGCATCCCGTATTCCCTGAGTTGAGCGTGTCTTTTATTCGATCGGCTCCCGGTATGGGTCGGCGCGGCCGCCATACGCTGGCTGAGAGGATGGGGGTGTGGGCGTAGACGATGGAGCAGAGACAGAAGGTGCTGCGATCGGCGCTTGGGTTGGTGCGGGAGCTGGTGCAGAGGGAGTTGTCGGTAGCGAAGGGATACCTATTGATGCCGACGGTGTGGGGACAGATATAGTGTTTTGTTCATCGGAAGAACCAAAGGATGCAGGCGGTATAACCGGCGCGATCCTTCTGATCCCCGAATTCGCATCCGTAGACGGTAATTTCGATAGGGTGACGTTTGGCGTTATGTCTTGAGGTTTGGTTACTGAGGGGGATGGGATGATGCCGAGTTTTTCATCAAGAATACTCGGTGTCGACGGCTCGGGCACCGGGGCATTCTCCGGGTTGTTCGTGGTTTCCGCGTCTTCTTCCGTATCCGCATCTTCCACGGATTCATCGAGCGGAGGGTCATTTTTCGCCTCCTCAAGAGCCGCTTTGAGCTCCGCATCGGCTTCCGCCTCCCTTTTCTGCTCATCTTCCTCGTCTTTTTTTTCCTGCGCTAAGAGTTCCGGATCGTCATCGCGCATATTTTCTATTTTCTCTCTCGCGGCGATCTCAGCGCGCTCCTCTTCGGTAAGCTTCGTCTCCTCGGGCGGTTCGCTCCACTCGCTCGGCTCGAGTATATTTTCCTGGACCCGGCGCTTCGCTTCTTTGAATATGCGGTCGTTGGTATCGGCGACCAGCTCCCGCGCCTGCTGGTTCGTCAATGCATGCAGCGCTTGATGGAGGTTGGTTTCCAGGCTCGATTCGCTCTCGAGCCCGAGGAGCGTATCATTGACGAGCTCGGTGAACACGAATAGCTGGCTCAGGTTCAGCTGATGCTTCTTTTGTATGCCCCCATAGAGCGCGATAAGCGTTGGCGATAGCAAGAAGTCATAGAGAGGCTTCGGCAGCTTCTTTTCGGCTTGTCGCTTTTCTTCCTGCGTATACGGTTTCATCGCTAGAGATTATTTACCTGTTTTATACGCCTCCACTCTGCTCCCGTGTCAGATTGTAACTTTCCTCGCGCATCAAGGGCATTCAACTGTCGGTGGATCGTTGTCATGGTATCGGCTTTGATATCGCTTCGGGAGAGGATAGCTCGGAGCTGAAGGGGATTGAGAACCGCAAGCACGTTCGGGCTCATTGCTCGGGTTTCGGGTAGGCTTCCTATCCGCTCGGGGCTCACCTTGCTCATGGGTACGCGCAGCAAATCAGCCTTCCTGTCGTCGTACTCCAGGCCGCTCGAGGTCAAGAGTTCTTCAAGAGATTGGGGGCCTTCCTCTTGCGGAGCTGGCGTTTGAGGAGCGGTTGGCTCAGGGGCGCTTTGTTGCGGCGTATCCGCAGGGGTTATTGGCGAAGCAACCCCGCCCTCGTCCCCTCCATCATCTCCGTCCTGCAGAGAAGCTACATAGCTATCAGTTTCCGGAGTTGGGGTCGGTTGAGGACCTCCACTGGTCGGTGAGAGGTCTAAGGGGCTTCCGCCGCCGTCATCCCCACCGCCGCCATCTCCGCTACCATCGTCGCCACCATCAGAGCTGCCGCCACCAGGCCCTGGTCGGCTGCGCCTTGCTCGCGCTAGATTTCTTGCTTCGGTCTGTTGCGCGCGCCTTGTCGCTTCGTTTTGAGTGGCGATGAAACTCCTTCGTTGATCTTCAATGCTGTCGTTCGGATTCCTCCTTTCGACCTCGTCACCGCTGAGTCGGTCCACGATATCTTCCTCAGAGAAGACTACCGGTAGTGGCGGCTTGCCGAGAGCCACCCGCACATCATTGATCTCTCCCATGCGTTTTTTATCCGGCCAGCTGAATATGCCTTTCAGATGCTCGTTGCCTGCATAGTTGAGTAGCAGCGAATCGTCCCCGCGCATGAGGAATTTCTCGAAAAATGCATTCCTTTCGTTACCGTCTTGTTCTGCAAGCGCACTGAGCTGTTTCGCGTCGATGCCGAATGAGGTGCCGGTCGACCACCACGATCTCTTGTTGAGTATGTCCTCGACCTCTTTCGGGCTCTTGCCCCGATACCAGTCCTTGGCTCCCAGCTCGCTCTCTACCAGCTCATGCATGAGGAACATCGAGCTGTCCTCGAGAAAATCGCTCATGGCCTTATCCTGCTGCGCCACGTCTTCTATGCTTGTAATGCGCCTCATGCTTTTTTCGTATTGATCGCGCGCCTCGCGCATAGCCTCGAATCTTCCCTCCGATCTCACCTTCTTCTCTGCAAGGGCGCGGGGCATGCCATTCCCGATGAGCGCTGCCAAGCGGCTCTGTCCTGTGGCGCTCGTAACGTATTGTTCTATGCGCCCGTTGAGCGGATTTTTTTTCTGATCATTTTTCGCGTCAAGCACCATTTGCGCATAGCGTTTTTCTTTAATCGCGCCCGCGACATCTTCTTCGTCCACCGCCCCGGTTATCATGCGCTTCCCGTCGGCGCCTACCCGGGTGTTCTTTTCCAAGAAGGTATCTGCTTCTTTGAGCGCGGCTCCAGCCGCGGCGAGCGCTCGTTCTTCAGCATGAAGGTTTACCTCGCCATCGATATAGGGCAGAAAGTCTTTATCCCCGTTGGGGCCGCCATCGAAGCCCATCGTCACGAACGCCCCATGCTGGCGGTCGCGTATCTGGTCCATAGAAGTTCTTTTTGCCGAGCTCGCATCGCGCGCCGCCGTTCTGCCTAATATTCTCGCGCTCTTTACCGCCATGTATGAACGGCTTGGCGAACCATTCCAGAGCTCCTTGATATATTTCTTGCTCTTCAGATCTTCGAACCGCGTCCCATCGTCGGCAAAGGCCGCGTTCGACATGATCATCTCTTTGAATTCCTCATTGCCGATATAGCGCGACGCATAGTTATAAGGAATCAGCATCCGGCGCTTATATTCCGCGCTTCCTTCGCGCAACTTCCCGGCATTGACCTCGTCCCGCACGTCTTTGACCATCTGCGCCCATTGGCCGCGACGGCTTTTCCACATCTGGTTTTTTATGTCGCGGCGGACGGATTTATCGCGGACGATCTCAAGCCATTTGTCTTCGGGGAGAGCCTCTGCTATGCCCAGAAGGGACTTTGGGTTTCTGTGATACTCGCTCTGCACGAAGCCGTCGGGCAGCGTTGAAAATATGTTTTCGATTTCGCCGCGCGCTTCGCGGTTCGTTATCGCATCCTTTTCGACTTTGTAGCCGTTAAAGCGGTCTCCGATTTTCATCTTATCGAGGCGTTCGCGGTATGCATCCAAGTCCTCGAGCCCCGCTTTTCCTTGGATGAGTTTCCCGTTCTTATCTCTCAATTGCTGGAGTCCCAGCCCCTCCTGCTGCGTATCGCGTGCGCGCTGCCGCGTCCAGAACGCTGCCCATGATTCCAGTTTCCCATCGGCGCCGATCTGGCGTTTTGCCGACTCGATCTCATGCTCTCGACGTTCGTCGGCTTTAGCTAATTTGCCGAGCATGCCGGCCCGGTTCGATTTTCTTTCCAGTTTCTTAAGCTCGTTTTCTTCCTCCTTGGTGAGGGTGCCCTCGTCTTCTTTCTTTCTGAGGTCATCGAACCGTGTCTGTGCAGCCGGCGTCAGTTTGCCGATCAAGGTGTCGAATCTTTTCTGCTCGGATGCGTTCAGGCCCTGCGTTTTTGCCTTGGCAAGGAGTTTGCCCAGCGCCATTTGTTGCCCGATGTTCAATCTGCCACGGAGGTTCTTTTTCTGCTCTTGTTCCTTATTGATTTCGCCGAGCTCGATTTCGCGCGCTTCACGCTCTTTTTTTACTGCCCCGTAATCTTTGAATTCAACTTTTTTGCCCTGGAGGTCGGTGTAGGTCCCGAATTTCGTTCCCTGCAGCTTATCAAGGCCCGATTTTATGTTGCGATCAAATCCTGAAATGAGCGGGTGGGTGAAAAATTTTTCATGACTGCCCGCGAAATCTCGATATTTGTACCCGGCCCATTCGGCACCCCTTCCAACGATATTCCGCCCCGCGAATGCCCCTCCCCACATATACGCCTTCGGCATCCAGCCGGCGAGAGCATTCCCCGCTTTGTAGGCATCCGCGAACCGCTTGGCCACTTCGCTCAGCTGTTTGGCGATCTTGAGGGATTGCAGCATGAAAACGGTGGCCACCACGAAGGTAAGCGTAATACCCACGATCTGCGCGCCGATGCCGGTATTGCCATTCAGCGCTGCAGCCGCGATGGCGCCTTGCGAGGCGCTGAGAATGGTCAAGGAGAAACCGACGAGGAGGAAATAAACCGGAGCTACTACGGCCTGGCTGAAAAGGGCTTCCCACCATTCTTTCGCGTATTTATTTATCTTGGGTATCGCGATGGCAGCAATGCCGAATGGCGACGTGATGATGATGAAAATGAGAGCGACGAAACGCCCGATAAGGAGGCTGGTCGCAGAAAGAAAGACAAAGATCGTAACAAGATCGAATATGAGGATGAAGACCTGGATGACGAACGCATCAATAGCCACATCAGGGTTGAGGATAATGGTCACGAGGCTCTGTTCGGGAGTGTTGCCAATCTGCGCGTAGTTCGTCAACCCTTGAAAGCGCGTAGCGAGCGTGCAGTTGCAGTTGGGCGTAGCGACGGTCGTTTGATAGATCTTTGTCGCGATGAAATTCGATCCATCAATGATCGCTCCTGCGAAGAAGAAGCTGAAATTAACCAAGAGCGCGGCGATTATGAGACGAACAAGATGTTTCTGCGCATTCACCTGCGGCATGTGAAGGATGGTGCCGATCGCGACCGCGACCATGCCACCGACGATGCCGATGTTCGCCAGGTCGCGGACGACTCTCCATGCCGCCTGTATGCCTGCGGCGCTCGACGAACTTACGAATAGCCCCATCTTGACCACCAAGAGGTTGATGGCGACGCTGAATATCCACGTGACGATCCACAAGATGAATTGGGCGAAAGATATCAAAAGCATCACCAAGGCCGTGGCAGGGGTAAGTACTGCGGCGATCGCGCTTTTGACGGCTCCGCTGAGGCTTGGGGCTTGCGGTCCTGCAGGGCTTACTTGGGCGGCTATCGCTGCTTGTTGGGGGGATTGAATCAACGTCGCCTGAGTAAGGCCGCATTGTCCGTTCGTTCCCGGCTTTTGCGGATTAGTGGCGCTTCCGCAAGCCATCCGATTGCCATTAGGCTGGAGGGTACTATTCGAATCGTTAAGGATGGTCGGCTGAGCGGGTTGCGAAGACGCTTGCTGGGCAGCAGCGTTGTTTGCCGGTGGCCCGATAGCGATGCGTGCGCCGGGTCCTGTAAATCCGTAAGCGACAGAAGGGCTTACGAAAGCATCTCCGGCGATGAGCCCGATGGCATAGAGAGCAATAACTGCCGATAGAAAAATTGCCTTCCGTTCAATCCGGAATTTCATCCTAACTTCAGTATATATCGCGGGGGAGCCGTTCCTCCTCTTTCCCCACTGAATTCATCACAAACCGGACAAAGGAAAACACTTCAACAAAAGCGGTGTATTTCTTCCAAAATAAAAGCGCTCCGGTGGAGCGGTTTCAGAGAGACTCTCGTATCTCAATTCGGTTTCTTTCGGCTTCTAGAATCAAAGCTCGCTCGCTCCGTGGTAGCCCGCGGGGGGATCACCGTCATATACTGTTGGGTCTGAGGAGCATAGGATCCATTCCTATCTACCGGCAAGGTACCCGCATTACCAGGTATCTGCCGGATCCTTCTCGCCGTTTCGTCTCGGGCCTGAGTCTCCATACGGCCCATCTCCCTTACTATTTTGAGCGTCTCATCAGTATCGCCGGCACGCGCGACATTGGGACCAGATATCCCTATCAAGAAAACCCCCGCTCCTGCCAATCCGACCGCTTTTGTACGCTCAATAAACGATGGCTTTTCCTTCTTCATACGTCATATATAGTACTGATAACAGCCACCAGCGTCAACCACTTTACTGCTCAAACAGTGTAAAACCTATGAAACTGGAACAGGACCTTGGCAGGCTTGCAATGAGGTATTGGCATCCTGCATAAGTCCGCTGAGGAGGCCTTGAAGGTTGGTCGAATCGCTCTGGAGAGTCTGGATGTCAGAGTAGGTGTGAAGCAGATGGTTTGAAATCAGAGAGTTGTAGTTGGCGGACACCGCATTGACCTGGCTCAGCGTAGAAGCTGATTGGAGCTGGGTGAGGAGGGAGTTGAGATAGTTATAGACGCTTTGCGCGGAGGTGAACGACTGGTTCAGGTTATCTATCTGAGGGGAGATCACCGTAGTGTCGGTCGTTGAGGCAGTGGTATAGGCGTTCGTCGCGGTCGTTACGTCTATAGTAGCGCTCGGCGTCGTCATGAACGGCTTATAGCAGGCTTCGATGGAGAAATATGTTTCTTCCGCGCTCCCGAGATTCGAAAGCTCATTAACGATGAGCTGGCCATATTGCTGTTCCGTTGAAAGCGACGATTGTATCTGCGAAAGCAGCACATTTTGCGCTTGCACGACTGCCGCGGCTTGGGTGTTTGAGTCGACGGAGTTCAGAAGCGCCGAGTTTGCGCTGCTGAAAGCCGAGCTCAAGAGGCCGTTGAGGCTCGAGAGCGCGACAGTGCCGAGCTGTGCGAAGAGCTGGTCAGGCAGACTGCCGAGCGCATTCGCACCCTGCAACTGCTGGAATCCGGTCTGAATCGCTTGATTGTTTTGCGCAGAAAGCACCGAGCCCGGCGTTACGATCTTGTAGTTACCCGTCACGATACACGCCGCTTGGTTAGTGGTTCCGTCAGTACAGACCACTTGCGGTTGATAGCCCTGGCCCTGGAGATACAGTTGTTCGACGTCATGATTTGCTAAAGCGACTCTCTGGTCGAAATAATCTGAAACAACAGCAGATGCCTGAAGCGATGTGCAGCCGGGATGAAGCCTGATCTGCATGAGCGCATTGATCTGGTCTTGGGGCGTGCTCCCGCATTGCGTAATATCCTTCAAGCATGCTTGCGGGTTCGCAACGGGGCAATAGAGCTGCTGAGCCAGATCGTTGTCGTACGTGTTCGCATTAGCAAGACCGTTCTGGACATCCGAAAGATAGGCGGAGTTTACGACCTTTGGCAGCACATTGTTTACCGTATCCTGGAGAAGCGTTGAATTGGTCTGGGCACGCAGCTGTGCCGGGGTCGCGCCATAATACGAGCCTCCATTATTCCCCGTATTGATCTGGTTGATGGTTTGCTGTGCGATCTGCGCAGTGAGCTGCTGCTTCGCCTTCTCGATCATGACCTGCGTGTTGCAAAGCACCTGAAGCTGCGTGTCCTGATCGTTCTGCACCTTTTGGGTGTAGCTTTGCACTTTCGAATCGCTTACGGGTATAGCGCCTCCGCCGAGAAGGCTTCCGACCAACGGCACGCCGCCAAGGATGCTGCCGAGCGCGCCGCCCGTGGCACTTCCGAGAAGACCGCCCGTGAGCTTGCTCAAGGTGCCGCTGACGACATTGCCGAGTCCGGTCGATCCTAAGAGGCTCTTTCCGATGATATTTGTGGCTGTTCCCACAAGCTGACCAACCTGACCGCCGCCCACCAGCGAGCTCGTGATGCCGCCGAACGAAGCGCCGTTCAGAAGCCCCACGACAACGGCACCCGTCGTTCCTCCGCCGGCAAGCTGGTAGAGCTGGGTGTTGATGGCGTTCGTGGCGAGGGTGTTAGTTCCCTGTCGAAGCGTGTTGCCCAATTGCTGGGCCGCCTGGTTCAACGCGGTATTTTGTGTGCTCCCTGTTCCCCCTGTAAGCGTCGGGACTTGAACGCTCAAATTTCCACCCGGAGCACTAATGCACGTGACTGAGCCAGCCGTTAGTCCCGGTTCTGGAATTTTTCCGGCAGGGCAGCCTTGAACGAGGCCGCTACTCGTCACACTTAAATTCGCAGTCGGAGAGGGACTTGTCAGGAGGGGGCTGGTAGGGGCAGTAACGGTGATATTCGGAAAGCTGATGTTTCCAGCGGTATCGGAACACGCACCTGCTATTCCTGATACTGCAGTTGTTCCAGCGGGGCAGGCAGTAGCGCTGGCGGACCCGGTAATCTGGCTCAGAGATCCGCTAGTTGAAGTATTGCCGCAGCTCGAAAGCTGGCCGGTGAGAGAGTCAGTCCCGAGGTTCAGACCGCCGCTTGCTACATTCTGGGCCTCGATCGCTTGCGTCAGCGTCTGGCTCAGAGGCTGAGTGGTGAGATTGGAAGGCGTCGCTATGCCTCCATTAGCGACCGTCTGGTATTGCGCCGCCCCCTGTTGTATTTGCTGGAGACTCTCATTCGAGACCGCAGACGCATTCAGGTTGAGCGACCCCACGGCCGGGCTGTCTGCAACGGCAGCAAACGGTGCGACGACTGCGATGAGAAGCGAAAGCGAGACGATGCCAGCCAGGAATTTTTTCATAGTCATGTTTTCTTTTGCGCAGAAGCTACCGCAGATGCAAGGTCGCTCACGCTCGATTTCACGTACGCTGCCGATTTATTGAAAGTATCCACATCAACCAAGGCTTGTATCGGGTCGCCGTTCCAATCCCCCATCTCTTCGACGGCGTGCGCGAGCGCTCCGACGCTCTTCACCACCTCAAGGTGTTCCGGCGCGAGCGCGGTCGGTACCTGCATGACGAGAAGCGCCGCCGCGATACGCTTGTAGAGATCGGCATCCCCTTGCAGTTCTGCCGTGCTGGTCGCATCGGTGCCGTTCGTCACGACGCGCGCGAAGGCATCGACTTCATACTCCGGCACACGCGTGGACTGATCCATGATGAGCACAAAGAGCTGCTGATAGGTGTCGAGGGAGTCGCTTGCGCTCACGTTGAGATCGGCAAGTGCGACGACCGGTACTACTTGCGGCGCGCTGACGTATTGTTGGACGACCCCGGCAGTGATGCGGGTCGCATCATCGGTGCTTATGTTCCCGTTCTGATCTGCTGCGCTCAGGTATTGCGATACCGCATCCTGAGAAATGGCGGCAGTAACGCCGTTTGCAGGGACGATTGAACCTGATGCACTGACTTGGGCGCTTGCAGTCGCTCCGGCCGATGTGTTTTTAGGAGGCATGTGCGTCAAGTATTCGATGGCAGTGGCTCCTCCGATAGCAACGAGCGCAAAAAGGCCTGCGGAGATGACCCGCCCCCATTTTACCGGTTCCTTCATGATGGTTTCAGTATACTCGTCTCACTTGCGCAGGCTTTGGGAGGTTCATGCGCCGTGGGGATAGAAGGGAGGTATAGTATCCGCATGCGTACCCGGCTTCTTCCCCTCCTTATATACGCGTTTCTCGGAGGCATCTCGATGCTCGCTCCGGCTTTCGCTTTTGCAGATACCGTGGCGTCCCCCTGGGGGACGGTCTCAACCGTCGTCCCGACAGCGACCGTAAGCGCAGTCCAAAAGGGAGGGCAGTCAGCGGTGAACACGCTCCAGTCCGCCCTTACGGGTGTCTTCGGAGGCACAGTATCTAAGGCCGTCAGCGGTGTATTGAGCTCGGCGACGGGCGCCCTTTCAGGTATCGGCATCTTCGGAGGTATGCTTGCCCCGATCATGGTCTGCGATAACGGGGTCCTCTATATGAACATAGGCATTCCCTACACTGGCCCATTGATGTGGATGCCGGGAGTATCCTCTGTGCCTCCCTATCTCTATGCGCTCGGCACGCCCCCTCCGCCCGGATTCGCGATCGGACATTACATGGCTCCCCTACCCTGCTTCGTGGGGCCGTTTCCGGTCATGGTCGCGCCTGTGATACATGGCTACGGCACCGCGTTTCCTTAGCGTTTATAAAAGCTTTCTACTCGGCGAGACGCGCTGCAAGCGCGAACCACGTTTCGAGAGACACGTCTTCCGCGCGAGCATTCGGCGTGATCCCGCTTTTCTCGCAGGCTTCTTTTGCTCGCGCGCCGAAGGCGCGCGTCAGGTTTCCCAGAAGCATCTTCCGTTTCTGAGCGAACCCTGTTTTGACGACTCTAAAGAAATGTTCTTCGAGGACATCTTTGAAATTTTGAGATGAGATATTTTCTATCGCGAGGATCGCGGAATCCACCGAAGGCGGCGGGTTGAAACTGCCCGCCTTCACGGTGCGCACGTACCGCGGGGTTCCGTAGGCTTTTACTGAAAGCGAAAGGATGCTCTCCTTCTTCGTGCGCGCGATACGCTCCGCGACCTCTTTCTGCACGAGGAACGCGAGCGTACGCGGCTTGTTCTTTGCGGTGAGCGCCGTGCGGATGAGTTCGCCGGTTATGTAGTACGGGATGTTCGCGGCGATCTTATAGGATCCTTTAGGAAATATGTTCTCAGGCGTAAGCTCGCGCGCATCACCTTCCTTGAGAACAAGGGAACCGTCAGCTATCTCATCCGCGAACCGTTTTTCAAGCGTCGCGATCATGGCCGGATCTTTTTCGACGGCGACGACATGCGCGCCGCGCGTAAGAAGCGCATTCGTGAGAATCCCGCTGCCCGGGCCGATCTCGAGGACCGTATCTCCTTTCTCTATATGAGCAGCCTGAGCTACCGCATCCGCGATGCCCGCGTTCGTCAGAAGATGCTGGCCGAGTTTGGCGCCCGGGCGTTTTTTCTTAGCTGATCGTGTGCGTTTCATATTCTTCTTCGTTCCCCCAGAACGGGAACACCAGTACTTCGGCATACGCCGGATCGAGTTCCGTGAGGAACTCCGACGGCGTGTTTTCCGAGCGTGTCCCGAAGATCCTTCGTGTCAGCGCGTACGTCATGTACGCATGCTTCTTCGCTCGCGTGAGGGCGACATAAAAAAGACGCCGCTCCTCCTCGTCGTCCACCTGATCCGACTCGTCGCGCGCATGCGGGAAAAGCCCGTCTTCAAGCCCTGTAATGAACACTGTCTCAAACTCGAGCCCCTTCGCAGCATGAATGGTCATGAGTTTGACGCCCTTTTTCGGCATCGCGAGCTCGTCCTGGTCCGATTGGAGCGACGCTTCTTCGATGAGAAGCACGATTCCTTCAGATGGCGACATCGCATCATACTTCGAGGCGACCGTCACGAGCTCTTTCAGGTTTTCAAGCCGCTCAGCGTCTTCCGCATCGCCCTTTTCATACATGCGCCAGAGCCCTGATTCTTTGAGCGCGAACGTGACCGTTTCAGAAGGCTTCCGTTCGCTGATGGCTTGCGCGATCTTTGCGAGCGTCCCGTGGAATGCCGCGATCTTCTCGCGCATCCGCGGTGGCATTCCCGTATCGTCGTGGTTCACGACTTTTGCCAGGGTCACTTTGCCGACGCCGCGCGAGGGCGACTGGATCGCGCGCGCGATATCCGCGGCAGAATCGGGATTCAATGCCGCGCGCAGATACGACAGCGCGTCTTTCACTTCTTTCCGTTCGAAGAAGCGCGTGCCGAGTACCTGATACGGCACGTCGGCCTTGAGGAAGGCTTCTTCGAGCGCGCGTGATTGGAAGTTCGCGCGGTACAGCACGGCGATCTCGTCGGGTTTCTCATCCGCGCGGATGAGCGCGCGCGCTTCGTGTGCTACGAAGTACGCTTCGTCGCTCTCATCGGCGAATCCGCCGAGCTTTATCTTCTCGCCGTCATCGTTTTGCGTGTAGAGCTCCTTTTCGCGCCGCCGTACGTTCTTCGCGATCGCATCGTTCGCCGCCGCGAGAATGGTCTTCGTCGAGCGGTAGTTCTCGGCCAAGACCACGACTTCGGCATCCGGAAAATCGCGTTCGAAATTCATGATGTGTTCGATGGACGCTCCGCGCCATGAGTAGATGTTCTGGTCCACGTCGCCGACGACGGCGATGTTCCCCTGCTTCGCGGCGAGAAGCTTTACGATCTCATACTGCACGCGATTCGTGTCTTGGTACTCATCCACATGGAGGTAGTCCCACGTGTTTTCGAAATACGCGCGTGCCGGCTCGTGATCGCGGAGCAAACGGTATGCCGTCGCCAGGATATCGTCGAAATCGAGCGCCTTCTCTTTTTTCAGCATCGAGTCATAGCGCTCCCATACATCGGCGATCGCTTCGTCTATGTACGAGCCTCCGCGATCACGGAACTCTTCAAGCGACAGGGCATCTCCTTTCGCGCGACTCATCGCAGAAAGCACCCTTCGCGGCTCAAGCTGTTTCGGGTCAAAGCCGACCGCTTGTATGGCTTCGCGGAGCGTCCGGGTCGAATCGGACCGATCATAGATAGTGAAACGCGCTGGCAACCCGGCCGCTGCATGGAAAGCCTTGATGATCTCGAGAGAAAGCCTGTGGAAGGTGCCGATGAAGGGATCCCGGCGAGGTTTGTCATATGGAGAAAGCCTAAGATCGCCCTCCAGCCTGGTTCGTACCCGCTCTTTCATCTCCCCGGCAGCCTTATTCGTGAACGTGACTGCCAGGATGCGTTCGGGCGCGATCCCGCTTTTGATAAGCTCGGCTATGCGCTCGACGATGGTGCGGGTCTTCCCCGCCCCCGCGCCCGCCAATATAAGGAGAGCGCCGTCTCGATGCAGGGCGGCCTTTTTTTGAGATTCGTTAAGGAAGGAGAGGCTACTCATTGCAAAATGATAGCATCGAACGCTCCTTTCGCCCTAAAATGCCTTTGTTGAGCCATTAAAATGTACTCTAAGTTATGCACTTCACGCTTCATTAATCGTTGACTTCACTTTTCCTTCACGTATAGTGAACCTACTACCGAACGTCCTCGCCTCATTATATGGCTCAAATGAGCCATATTCCTTAGAAGGCAGACTGCATTGCATCCCGAGGGGAAACCGTTATAGAACAGAAACACGATAGCGTCCGCGGCCTCAGATCATTCTTCCGCCGGGCTACACAGGGTCTTCCAGGAGGCATTCTTGCCGTTTCGATCCTTTTGCTTGCTTCATTGGGGCTCTTCAGAAGCGCCCTTGCTTTTTCGGTCTCTGATCTTTTCGCTCCTTTTGTTTCTGTTGCCGATGCCTCTTCTTCCTCCGGTGAGTCCCTTTCCACGGTAGACGCGGATGCCCTCAAGGCGGCTACCAATGTTGACCCCAACCCTGCAAAAGGGGGAACTGATCTCGCTATAGCAGATGGCTCAGCGCTTCTTGCCGCCTCGGGCCCTAACGGAAGCGCCGCAGACGTCGCAACGGCCTCGTCTTCGACTCAGATCTCCATCTATGTGGTTCGCCCCGGCGATACGCTCGCTGGCATCGCGACCATGTTCGGCGTGTCTAAGAACACCGTCCTTTGGGCGAACGATCTTAAGACCGCCGCCGACATCCATCCGGGCGAGACGCTGGTCATTCTTCCTGTCTCTGGCATCGAGCACGTGGTACAGAAGGGCGAAACGCTTGCCTCCATCGTAAAGAAATACCACGGCACTATGCAGGACGTGCTTGATTACAACGATCTTGCGTCCGGAGTACAGCTTGCGGTCGGCGATACGGTCATCATTCCTGATGGCGTAGACAACGTGCCTCCCGTAGCCAGCGCATCTGCGAAGGCTTCTTCCTCGTCTCATACGTCTTCGATCACCGGAGGCTCGGCGACGCCTTCCGGCAGTGCGCCAGGTTGTATCTCGCACTACGAACGCTATATACCGGGCTACAGCGGGCCGGCCCTTCCGGGCTACTTCATCCGCCCTATCGCGGGCGGCATAAAGACGCAGTGCTTGCATGGCTATAACGCGGTCGATCTTTCGACGCCAGCCGGTACGCCGGTCATGGCCGCGGCGTCAGGCACGGTCATCGTCGCCAAATCATCCGGCTATAACGGCGGCTATGGCGAGTACATCGTCATCAATCACCCGAACGGCACGCAGACCGTCTATGCGCACCTCTCAAAAGTGCTTGTGTCGCCTGGCGACGCGGTCTCGCAGGGGGACGTCATCGCGCACTCAGGCAATACCGGCGAATCGACCGGCCCGCATCTTCACTTCGAAGTCCGCGGCGCAGCGAATCCGTTTTGATTTTTTTGAATCTCCGTCTAGCCTACGCGGCACGTACGTTGTCGAAATAATCTTCACCACCACCGCTGTCATTGGCAGCTGGTTCTGAAGGGGCGGCATCGTTTGCGGCGCTAGCGGTGTCTTCCGATGGACGCGGTTGCCTGAAAAGAGGAACACGCGGCTCGTAGATGCGATCCGTCGCCGTATTTTTTTCCGGCACAGCTTCAGCCCCAACCTTGTTATTTGGCGCATCATTCGCCGCAGTCGGCGGCGGCACGATGCCGTCGATGTTCTTATCCCCCGCAAGCTGGGGATGATTGTCATTAGCGGCGCTTGCTCCCTTTCCGCCGCTCGTTTTCGCCTCCCCTCCTTGCGGCGTGTTGTCATTTGCCGCCGGAGCTGTCGTAGGCGTAGATTCTTCTTTAGGCACACCGCGTCCTTCGGCCGCTGAGACAGCGGCGCCCACTAACGTCGTATTCTTGAGATTTTCCGCGTATGAGCTCGTCACAAAAAGCACGCACGCGACGAGTTCGATGATAGGAAAGACTCCCGCGATCAGCGCCGCGATCTTCTTCCAACCCAGAACCGGTCCTGTGTTATAGCCGGCAAGCCACCACATTCCCATGCAGAAACACATGAACGCATCTCCCGCAAACGGACACCACCATCCGAAAATCAGATCCACGGCAAGGGCAGCCCAGATATATGCCCAAAAGGTGTCTTTTGACATCCGTTTGTTATGAAAAAGAAGCGAACCGAACGAACCCCCGCTTTTCGGTGCGTTATCGTTCGCGGCTGGTGCATCATCGGCCATCGGCGTCATTGTAGCGCCTCAGTTCGCGATAGCGCATCAGCGTTCAGAAAGCCGCGGACGGTACTGGAGCGCTTCGAGAATGTGGGAGGCGGTCACCTCTCCCTCTTTCGCGAGGTCGGCGATGGTACGGGCGAGCCTGAGGATGCGGTGATATGACCGCGGCGAGAGCTGCATGGGTTTCGCGGCGCGCGCGAGCGTTCTTCTCGCCTCGTCCGTGATGCCAACCGATGCGTTAAGGAGCTTCGACGGCAGTTCGCCGTTGGTATGAGCGCTGATACCGAGCGTTTTCGTCCGTTCAATCTGTATAAGACGTGCAGCGTGCACGCGCTCCGCTACCTCTAAGGAGCGTTCCCCTTCTTCTGGCACGCCGAGCTTTTCGTGAGGCACATGCGGCACTTCTATCCAAAGATCGATGCGGTCGACGATGGCACCCGAGAGCTTTTTCTTGAAACGCGTACGTTCGCGCTCGTCTGCATCGCGCCCGGGCGGATTCATCGCCGCGACGAGCATGATGTTCGCGGGAAATACAGCCGTACCGATGGCGCGCGAGATAGTGATAGCCCGGTTCTCGGGAGGCTCTCGCAAGGCCTCGAGCGCGCGCCGGTCGAATTCGGGAAATTCGTCGAGAAAGAGCACACCGCGGTGCGCAAGCGTTATCTCGCCGGGTTTGAGTGTGTTGCCTCCGCCGACGATGGCTACATACGAAGATGTGTGATGTGGCGCGCGAATGGGTGCCCGTCGGATAAGCGGTTCTTTGAGTACTCCTGCGATGGAATGGATCGCGGTGACCTCGACGGCTTCGTCGAAAGATAAGGGCGGAAGGATGCCAGCAAGCGCCGTCGCGAGCATGGTTTTCCCGGTGCCGGGCGGGCCCATGAGCGCGATGTTATGCCGTCCTGCCGCGGCTATCTCAAGCCCTCGCTTCGCGCTCTCCTGCCCGCGGATATCGGCAAGATCGAGCGCAACATGAAAAGCATCCTCTTTTCCTATCGTGCACAACGTTTTCGCGATCGGTTCTTTTTCCGTGAGATGCGCGATGACGTCGGTAAGCGAATGCGCGCCGAAGATCTGCAGGTCTTCGATGAGCGCCGCCTCTTCGGCATTCTCGACAGGCAGGAAAAGCGACTCGAATCCTTTTTCTTTCGCGGAAAGCGCCGCAGCAAGCGCGCCGCGGACGGGCCGAAGCGTCCCGTCGAGCGCCAGTTCGCCCAAGAATACCGCGCGCGAAGGATCGAAGCGGATGTCTTCGGATGAAAGGAGATACGCGAGCGCCATCGGGAGGTCGAATGCCGTCCCCTCTTTCTTCACGTCCGCCGGCGCGAGCGAGATGACGACCTTGTGGTTGTGGCTTTTGGGAGACGTGAAGCCGCTATGCTTGATAGCGGCCGATATACGGTCGCGCGCTTCTTCGACTGCTTTTCCGGGAAGCCCAACGACGGAGAACGAATACAGGCCTTTCGAGAGATCGGCTTCGACCATCACCATTTCTGAGCGCGGGAATCCCGGCTGGATACTATGTACGCGTGAAAACATGCGATGCGAAAAGATTTCGCGATCGCGTCGCTGTCAGGTTTATAAATCTAGGACGTCGGTCCTACAGGTCGCTCATGTGCGCCTTGCAGGTCGTCGCGGCAGGATTCGCGTCGAGGCGATCGGTCTCTATGTCGTCTCCGCAGGTCTCACAGGTGCCATACGTCCCGCTCTCGACCTTTTCCAACGCTTTCGTCACCAGGTTCAGGCGGCCTTCAAGCTGGTTCAAAGCGGCGTTATTGTCATCCATATCCTCGCGGATGTCGGCATTATCATTGCGGTCCGCGCCATACTCATCACCTTTCGGAAGAGAGGGGACCCAGTCAGACGGATTTGACGGATTGCGGCTTCCAAGCGTCGAGAGTTCCTTCTCGAGAAGCGTTTTCTCATCGTGGAGACGTTTCGTGTAGCGGGCGATATCGTCTTTCGGAAGCATGAGGAGCATCCTAACAGGAAAGCACCAGGCTGTCAGCCACGACGTATAGTCGCGGCTCCGACCGGAGCGTCGGAGCCGCTCTCCACAATCAGATCACCCTACGTTCAATCGCTTTTCTCAAGCGAAAGCCGGGTGATAAGTTCGCGGAGCGTCGCTTCATTGGTCGTGATGGCAAGAAGATCCGGCCTTAGAAACGCGTATACGATAGGCCACTCCGCGTCGCTTTGCCGGACATCTACGTTGTCGACGATGCCATCCGAGAACGCAAGCTGCGGCGGCGTCTCATTGATGGTCGGCGCCGCAAGGCCGGAAGGACGGAAGAAATCGCCCAATCCCCCATCTATCTGTGATTCCCAGGAAAGCATTGATTTGAATGCGACATCATAGGCATCAACCCGCACGAGGATGAACGGCTGATTGTGGTCGAAGGCATGGATGCCCACCATGACGGCGGTGGCATTGCGCGCGAGCGCATCGGGAGCGCCGAGGGCGGCAAGGATGTCTGAGGCCGACATCCCTGCGCCATTTTTGGTGATGTCCATTTCTTCCACGTCGCCGAGAGTGATGGTGGCGGCATTGCGCGCGCTGCCGAGCACGGCCGACAGCGGTTCATCCCCCGTATATTCGATCCCTTGCCGTTCGTTTATGGGAATAAGAGATACGGGCGCCGACTGGGCAGGGACCGTCTTATGCGAGATGATCGCGAAGACCAGCACGCTCGCGCCGATAACGACAAAGAACGCGATCGCCGCGATGATGATAAGTGCGCGCCTTTTCTGCTTTTTTGCGAACGCGGGATCGACGATCGCCGAATCGCCCTCTTCGCGCGCGCGCTTAGCCTCAGCACCGACGATCGAAGTGATCGTCTCGCCGCGCCGGCGTATCTCCTCGCTCATGTCGTTCGCGTAGGTGCGGATGCGCGGGAGGTCTTCTTTTTGGGCTTCTCCTTCGCTCGTTTCAGAGGCCCGCACGGCGGAGAGCGTGCTTTGGGAAGGCCGCTCTTTGAGGCCTATTTCACGGACATTCCGTTCGAACGGCGTTTCCGCGAAGGCGGTCGGCTTCTGTTCCTTCCGGTCGATCGGATTCGAAGGCCCGCCTTCTTCAACACGGTTTTCTGCTGCCATCGCGACAGCGTTGCCGCCATGCAGAAGATCCTCAAGATTTGAAAGCGGAATGGTGGGCCGAGCGATCCCCGAATCGGCGCGCTTCGGCGCTTCCGGCGGCACTGAAGGTTTAGGTGCGGGACCCACGCGCGGAATTACGGGTGTAGGCGCGGGAGCCGGGACCGGAGGTGGAGGCGGTGGCGCAGGGGTTGGAGCGGGCGTTGGTGTAGGGGCAGGCGCAGGAGAAACCGGTTCAGAAGCGGTTGTCTCGCCGGGGTCCGGAAGGTCGGGCATGGTGTCCACCATTGTAACCTCCTCCACTTCCTCCCCCGTCACCTTCCATCGGTTTCAAACCTTTACGTACGGCAAATTCCGGGTCGATAGCTTTGATCGAGAGGTTGACGCGTCCTTGGTCGTCTATTTCCTTCACGATGACTTTCACTACGTCACCCACTTTGAGCGCTTCATCTACGGTAGCGATCCTGAAGGGTGCGATTTCCGACACATGTACGAGCCCTTCGGTCTTTCCACCGAGTCGCACGAACGCGCCGAAATTCATGAGGCGCGTTACCGGCCCTTCTACGACATCGCCCGGCTTGAAGACGCGCGTCATGTCGCGGATGATGGCGGCCGCTTTTTCCGGAGCATCTGCCAATCCGGTTATGAAGATGGTGCCGTCGTCATCGATGGCGATCGATGCGACGCCCGTCTCTTCTTCGATCTTGCGTATATTCTTGCCCGAAGGACCGATGACCATGCCGATCATGTCGACGGGTACGGTCAGGGAAACTATCTTCGGCGCGCGCGGCGAGATTTCGGCCCTCGGCGCGGCAATCGCCTCCGCCATTGTCTCGAGAATCTGTAGCCTGGCTTTTTTTGCGGCAACGAGTCCTTCTGCAAGGATGGGCACCGGGACGCCTTCTACTTTTACGTCGAGCTGTATGGCAGTAACACCGTCTTTCGTACCCGCGACCTTGAAGTCCATGTCGCCATGGTGGTCTTCAGGACCCTGGATGTCGGTCATGACCGCGTAGCGCGAAGGGTTGTCGTAAAAGATGCCCATCGCGATGCCGGCGACCGGCGCTTTGATCGGCACGCCGCCGTCCATCATCGCCAAGGTCGAGGCGCAGACCGATGCCATAGAAGTCGAGCCGTTAGAGGCAAACGCTTCAGAAACGAGCCGGATGGTATATGGAAAATTTTCCTTCGACGGTATGACGGCGGAGAGCGCTTTTTCGGCCAAAGCGCCATGGCCGATCATGCGGCGGTTCATGCCGCCGAACCGTCCCGTCTCCCCAACCGAGAAGGGAGGGAAATTGTAGTGATGCATGAAGCGTTTCTTCTCTTCCTTGCCGTTCCCTTCGATGGAATCGATGATCTGCGAATCGTCGGGACCGCCCAAAGTGAGCGCGGAGAATACGTGCGTGCCGCCGCGGTAGAAAATGCCCGAGCCGTGGAGTATCGGCGAAAAGCCGCCAGCCTCCGCATATAAGGGTCTGAGTTCGTCCAAGCCTCTGCCGTCGACGCGTTCCTTCTTGTCTATCGCGCGGTCGCGCATCAGCTTCTCAACTTTTTCATCGAAGTACACGTCTGCCGCTTTCACGTCCGTGGGAAGCGTCTCCGCGACCGTTTTCAGGAAGCGGTCTCTGAGCTCCCCTACCGGCCCCTTGCCGGGAGTCCCGGCGAACACTGCCGGCGTGAATTCGTTCTCGATCGCGTTGAACATCTCCACTATCTCGGGCTTTACCGGGCGTTCGGGCACCGGCTTCTTTTCCTTGCCGATTTCCGCGATGATCTTTTTCTGGAATGCCTGAAGCTTCTCGATCTCTTCCATGCCGCGCTCGAGGGCTTTCACAAGCACGTCTTCGGAGACTTCTTTCGCCCCTACTTCGATCATGGTCACGACGCCATCCTTGCCGCAGACGAGAACGTCCAATTCCGTATCTTCTGCATTTCTCGTGTTGAAGCTCGGATTCACTTCGAATTCCGTCGCGCCTTTCTTCCTGCTGATCCGAACCGCCGACACCGGACCTCCCCAAGGGATCGGCGATGTCGCGACCGCGATCGATGCCGCGTTCACAGCGATGACATCAGGATCGAACTCGTCGATAGAGAGCACCGTTGCGACCACCTGCACGTCATTGCGGAGATTGTGATCGAAGAGCGGCCGTATCGTGCGATCGATCACACGGCCTGAAAGGATGGCGTCTTCCGACGGCCTGCCTTCGCGGCGGATGAAGCGCGAGCCCAGTATCTGACCCGCGGCGTAGAACTTCTCTTCGTATTCGACCGTGAGCGGGAAATAATCGATGTCCGTGCGCTCTTTCTTGCCCATGACCGCCGTCGAAAGGACGATCGTGTTGCCGTAACGAACGATTACCGAACCATGCGCCTGTTCGGCGAGATCAGTAAATGTCGCGGTGAGCGTTTTGCCCCCGAGCTCTATGGAGAACTCTTTCTTTTGCATATGGAATCTCTTAAATCGAGATTCCCAGAATTCAGGGCCGGCAGACCGTCCTCTGTATCTGAAAACCTCGCGTTCCTAATGCGCGCACTCTAACAGAAAACAGTTCCGACGTCACGTCGGAACTGTTTTGCACGATACAGCGGAATGCCTGAGCTACTCGTCCGTATCTGAACCGACGACCTTCGGGGCGATATCGTCCTGTTCCTCGATCCCATCGGGTTTCGCGCCTGCGCCCATCGCTTCGGCCGCCATATCGATTATGTTATGGCGACCCTGGAGAAGGAACTTCTTCGGGTCGTCAGACATATCTATGAAGTCGTTCGCCGCTTCCTTAAGCCGGCCCGAAGCTGACTTGCCGAAGGCGATGACTTCGGCCTGTACGCCGACGTTCTTGAGATATTCGACTAGCGGTACGAAGTCGCCGTCGCCGGTCGCGAGTATGATGGCATCCACTTTTGTTGAGAGCTTGATGGCGTCTACCGCCATGCCGACGTCCCAGTCCGCCTTCTTTGCGCCGCCATAGAAGATCTGAAGGTCTTTGGTCTTCGTCTCGATGCCGATCTTGGTGAGGGCGTCGAAAAACGCCTTCTCTTCGCCGGATTCCGTTGTCACGACGTAGGCGACCGCGCGTATGAGCACGCGCCCAGCGACCGATTCCTTGAGCACGTTTGAAAAATTGACCCTCGCCCTATAGAGGTTCTTTGCGCTGTGATAAAGGTTCTGCGTGTCTATGAAAACTCCCACCCTCTGTGCTTTATGCTTGATTGCAGCCATATTTTTGAATGATTACTGTCCAGGCGCGAAAGCCTGGCTTATGAAAAATGATAAAAAACGCTTATAAACAGACTGGCCTAAGCCTAGCGCGGCTCAAAGAAGAACAAATGAAGCCGCTCGTATTATATACGCGCTCAGGCGTGAAAAAGATTCACTAAGCTACTTCAAGACCGTAGAAATCACGGATGTACGCATCAGAATATCCGTAATCTCTCAGACGCTGCACTAACCGTGCTCTTGCCGCGTTACGCTCTTCTGCAAATGTATCGACCGTGTGCGCTCTCGCTGGTCTATATTGGTCCTGTGGAGCCTGTGCAAGACCATGCGCTCGCTTGTACGAATCAGTATTCTTGTCTACTTCTCCAGTTTTCGGCGTCCAAGCCTTTCTGACCCCTTGAGTCATAGGCTTTTCTGACGAAACGAAGCGGTTTCTCGCAGCTCGGCGGGAACGGCTCAAATTAGCTTCAAAGCCGAGATTCATGGAACGTCCTGCTATTTCTTCAAACCAAGGTTCTTCACGACCTTGTTGTATTCCTTCTTGTCGGAGCTCTCAAGGTACTTGAGGTGCGAGCGGCGGTTGGCGACCATCTGGAGGAGGCCGCGGCGCGAGTGCTTATCCTTGTTGTGCTTCTTCAAATGGGCCGCAAGCTCGGCAATCTGTTTGGTGAGAAGGGCTACCTGGACCGATGC
>FTGQ01000059.1_pt1 | contig 39171 bp, 45 predicted proteins | sample 1640761 | NCBI WGS metagenome assembly FTGQ01 (sample SAMEA3914789, study PRJEB12502) | metagenome | biome: forest; material: soil | place: Canada | collected 2011-07-03 | depth 0.3 m
CTCGCGGCGGGCCTCGACGAGACCTATTTCACGCACCTTTCGAACCAGCTCTCCGGCGGCCAGATACAGCGCGTCGCCATCGCGCGCGCTTTGGTGAACGAACCCTCCCTCATCCTCGCGGACGAACCGACCGGCAACCTCGATTCGAAGACCGGCGAGATCGTCCTCGGTACGTTCCAGAAGCTCAATCGCGAGCACGGGCGCACGATCGTCCTCATCACGCATGAACCGGACGTCGCCGAGCATGCGAAGCGCATTATCACCATCCGCGACGGGAACATCGTCGCCGACGGCACGAAGCACAAACAGCGCTTGCTCCATATATGAGATTCCGCGACACCATCGAAGAGACCTACACGGCACTCTCAGCGAACAAGGTTCGCTCCGGGCTCACGGTCCTGGGCATCGTCATCGGCATCAGCTCCGTCATCGCCATGGTCGCCATCGGCCAGGGCGCGTCGAGCGGGATACAGTCGTCCATACAATCGCTCGGCTCGAACCTTATCGAAGTGACGCCGGGCGCTCAGCGTACCGCGGGCGGCTTCGGCGTTTCGGCGGGGCGCGGCACCGCTTCGACGCTGAAACAAACGGACGCCGATGCGATCGCTTCTTCGGTTCAGGATGTCGTCGCGGTCGCGAGCGAGGTATCCGCGCGCGAGCAGATCACCGCCAAAGGCACGAACACCAACACCAGCGTGGACGGCGTCACTTCCTCGTACGCGACGATACGGAACGTCTCGATGGATCAGGGTTCCTTCATCACGGACGACCAGAACACTTCGCTCGCGAAAGTGGCGGTCCTCGGCCCGACAGCCGCGAGCGATCTTTTCGGAACGGACGACACGCAAACAGACGGCCTGCCCTCGGACATCGTCGGACAGACTATCCGCATCAAAGGGATGGAGTTCAAGGTGGTCGGCATCGCCGCCGCAAAGGGCGGCTCGGGTTTTGCCAATCAGGATGACATGATCTTTATCCCGGCGACGAGCGCTGAGCGGTTCCTGACGGGTAGCGATTCCGTCACGACCATAGACATACAAGCCTCGAGCGCGGACGCGATGACACAGGTACAGAGCGACGTGACCGATCTCCTTCTCGCGCGGCACCAGATCAGCGACCCGACAAAGGCCGATTTCAGCACGCTCAACCAGAATGATCTCCTTTCCGCCGTCTCATCGGTATCAGCCACACTGACGATCCTCCTCGCCTCTATCGCCGGCATCTCGCTTCTTGTCGGCGGCATCGGCATCATGAACATGATGCTGACGACCGTTACCGAGCGTACGCGCGAGATAGGCTTGCGGAAAGCCATCGGCGCGAAGCCGCGCGACATCACGGCGCAATTCCTCACTGAGGCCGTCGCGCTCACCCTTATCGGCGGCACGATCGGCGTGCTTCTCGGCGTCCTCATCGCGCTCGGCGTAAGCGCTCTCGGGCTCGTCGCGGCAAGCGTATCGCTCGTCTCGGTCCTTCTCGCTTTCGGGGTTTCCGCCGCGATAGGGATTATCTTCGGGTATTATCCTGCGCGACGGGCAGCGAGAATGAACCCGATAGAGGCATTGCGGTACGAATAGCAGGCTTCTCCTTTCTTGGGTCGTATACCCAGTGGCAATCTTTTTCGTCCCGCGCCATAATCGCGGCATCCTGGTCCGCATACGAACGGCAGGAAGGATCGCTTTTGAACGTCAATCTTCCCGTCTTGATCCATTGAGGCGTGTCGACGCACTGCATCCTCGCAGCTGCCGCCATATTTTCATTTCGATCGATTCTCACCCGGTCATGGCAATCCATATCGACATGAGCAAAAGGAATAAAAGCGGCGGCACCGAGCGCGCCCATGACCCTTCTCCCCTCAGAACCCATATTGTCCGCCATCATACTCCTGCACCCATTTCGCGCCAGGGAACGTATGGTACGGAAGTGGATTAACCAAGCCTTAATTTGTATGAATAAAAAGACTATCTGGGCGGCGGTAATTGGCATCGTTCTTATCGGCGCTTCTTTTTATGGCGGATACGCCTATGCGAAATCGAGCGCCCCGTCACGGACATTCACGCGCGGCCAGTTCGCGGGCGCGGCAGGCGCGGGAGCTGCCGGAGCGGGATTCGCAGGACGCGGCGCGGGCGCTGGGGGCGGTTTTACCGCAGGCACCATCCTTTCAACCGGTAACGGCTCTATCACCGTGAAGCTCTCGAGCGGTTCGACCCAGATCGTCCTCGTCGCCACTTCTACCCAGGTCATGAAATCCGCCTCGGGCTCTCTCGCCGATCTCACCGCCGGGACGAACGTGGTAGTCACCGGCACCACGAACTCCGATCAGAGCATCACCGCGAGCTCCATACAGCTCCGCCCGGCCGGCATGGGTGTGAGCCAAGGACGCGGCAGCTCGACGGCGAGCCAATAGCCTGCATCTCGGACAGATCGCGGACGCTATACTGTCCGCATGTACCATGGGTCGCATCGGTTCAAGCGCTACCATACGAAACGGCACATACTGGCTTCAGTCATCATCCTCGCCCTGCCCATCCTCCTTCTCATAGCGATCGGCTGGTTCACCAAGGCATCGTGGCAGGACATCTCATCCTCGCTCGGACTCTCGCTCGGCCGCCTTATTGCGAGCTACATTTTGTCGCTCGTCATAGGCGCGGGTCTCGCGCTTCTGATCGGCGCGAGCCGTCTCGGCGAGCGCTTCCTGCCGGTCTTCGACGTCCTCCAGAACGTCCCGTCGTTCGCGCTCATCCCGCTTTTCATAACGCTCTTCGGCTACACGTCTCTCATGATTGTCCTTTTCTCGGCAACCTCGATCGTCTGGCCCATCATGTTCTACGCGGCAAGCGCCATCCTCGGCGTGAAGCAGGAACTCTCTGACGCCGCCGCCATATTCGGAGCGACCGGCTGGAAGCGGATCGCATATTTCCTCATCCCGCTCTCCTTCCCCGCGCTCGTCACCGGTTCCATCGTCGGCATCTCGATCGGCTGGGAAGCCGTCATCGGCGCGGAGATCATAGGCAACACGCACGGCATCGGCACGCTCTTGAACGGCGCCGGCAGCAGCGGGAATACTGCACTCTTCACCACCGGTATCGTCGCGCTCCTGACCGTCGTCTTCATCGTGAACCGCCTGGTCTGGACGCCGCTCCTCGCCGCCGCACGCAACTACAATGAGTGATACCGGACCCATCGTCGACATACGCGAGGCCTCCTTCCGCTATGCGGATACGAAGAAAGGCGAATACGCCTTCAAGGACGTGACATTCGCCGTCCTGAAGGGAGAATTCGTCTCCGTCATCGGTCCTTCGGGCGGTGGCAAGTCTACGCTCCTTCGCGCCATCGCTGGGGTCATCACCGAATCCAAGGGCGCGGTACGGCGCGATTTCAAACGCGTCGCGATGATCTTCCAGGAGCACGGCCTTTTCCCCTGGCTTACCGTCCTTGAGAACGCATCGTTCGGCCTCGCGATGGAAGGGATGCCGAAGCACGAGCGCGAGAAGATCGCGCGCGAGAAACTCAAGGAAACAGGCCTTCACGGCTTTGAAAGCCGCTATCCGCATCAGCTCTCGGGCGGCCAGAAACAGCGGGTTTCCGTCGCTCGGGCGCTTGCGGTGAATCCCGACCTTCTTCTCATGGATGAGCCTTTCTCTTCGCTCGACTCCCTGACCGCGCATGCGCTCAAAAAAGACATCCTCGAGCTCTGGAAGCGCTATGGCATGGCCGTCATCATGGTGAACCATCTCATTCCCGACGCCGTCGAACTCTCCGATCGCGTCATCGTCTTCGGCCAGGAAGCCGGCCGGATGGAAGAGATCGTCCCGATACCGCTCTCCCGCCCGCGCGATACGCGTTCGAAAGAATTCTTCGCTCTCACGGACTCCCTCACGGAAAAGCTCGCTCGCTGAAACCCGCCGCGCTTCATCGGCGGCTCACCGCGCGTTCGTATAGTGAAGGCACATGAAAACCATCATGTGCTTTGAGTGCTCTTTCTTCGCTTCGGCCGATACCGAAGAGGAAGTCCTTAACCATATGCGTATCCATATGCAGAATGCTCACGCGCGAAAAGACTCCCGGACGCTCGCGTCGGGACGAACCGGCGTCAAACGTTCCGTGCACCGTCGACGAGCGCTGCCGCTCGAAGAGCGGGAAAAGAGGCGCAACGGTTTCGGACGGGATGTGAGAGCGCTCACCACTGTATGGTGACGGGGATAGAGATCGACGCGTCTCGCGACGGGTCGCCCGACGGATTGTCTTTTTTGAATACGATGAGCCCGGGCCCTTCGTAGGGGCTCGTAAGCGTGAAGCGCGTCGTGAACGGTACGAAATCCTGCGTTGTCCATTCGCTTTGGGCGTTCCCCGTCCCCTGTCCTATCACGTTGCCCTGATTGTCCTCTACGACGACAGGGAACGTCGCTTCGAAATACCATGGTCCTCGCGCGCGGCCTGATGCGGTCACGACCGACGTGATGGTGCTGCCAGGAACGGGGGCGCTGACGACGATATCGTTCGAAGTCGCATTCTGATAGACAGGCTGCGTACCGGTAGGTACGGTAGTCGTGCCGGTGCCGGACGTCGTGCCCGGGATGGTCGGGATGACGATAGGCCCGGGATGCGCATTGAGGTAGTACCACGCGCCTGCGATGAGAAGGACGACCACGACGGCGGCGAGGAAATATTTCATGGATCTATTATTGGGCGGGCGTCGAGGTACCGGAGGCCCAAAGTATCTGCCCCTCTTCCACGATAGCGGCGCCGTCTTTCACGAGTTCCGTACCCTGGTTGACGATATGCGCGCCTTCGAGCATCACATCCTTCCCTCGTCCAACCAAGACGTCGGGACGAGGACGAAGATTGTAGTAGCCCGCACCGATAACGACGACGAGGAGCGCGGCAAGCGCTATCCATCCGGTCGCGCCGATCGTACGCCGAGAAGATGTCCGTGGCGCCATTCCGGAGATCAGGCGAGCGATGACCATGCCTCCCAAAGCGAGGATAAGCCAGATATCGAGAGGATCGTTCGCGAGAGTCGTATAGACGATCCCGATGATCAGGAGCGCGACTCCGGCAAAATAGCCCGAACGCACGGAAGGAGTTTCCCCTCCCTCGTCCTGCTCTTTCTTTTCATGCGCCGCAAATGCGAACGCGAGAGCGGCGACCGCGAGCATCGCGACCGAAAGATTCATGAGGATATGCGGCATCCACAGACCGAGCGGATTCGCGAGGACGAGCAGTATCAGAAGAAGGACGATGCCGATCGTAGTGATGTTTGACATGACTTTTTTCAAAAAGAGCCGCAGGTCGGCCTTTCGGCCGCCTGGGCTTCAGTTCTTCTTTTCTTCCTCGCCCTCAGGAGCGGGCATGGGCGGCGGAGGGGTCGAAAGCGGTATATCGGTATCCATAGCTCTTTAATAAGGCCATTAAGATGATCACCGTCATTTTACCATAGAGGCCTCTTTCATTCTCACCCGAGATCAAGCGGGCGTACGGGTGCCATGACGGCGTCGGGGTCCTGTTTCCAGGCGTCCGAGACGTCCGCATAGAGCTCGAGCTCGTTCCCATCGGGATCCAGGATATAGAGCGAGTGCGTCACCCCGTGATCCGACATGCCGACGATGGTGACGCCCTTTTCCTTGAGCTCCCTATAGACCGAGCGAAGCTCTTCCGTCGTATCCCCGACCTTGAAGCCGATGTGATAGAGACCTGGTTCGAGCATCTTGTCTTTGCGCGGTTCCACTCCGATACTGATAAGGAGAAGCTCATGATGCGTACGCCCCGAAGAGAATGCGGCTACCCCGTCGCCTATCGCGATCTGCCGGAACCCGAGCGTATCGCGATAGAACGTCGCGGAGCGTTCGATGTCCGACACGTAGAGGACCACATGACCGAGCTCCTGTATCTGCATGCCTTATGCGGTTTCCGTGCGGGTCGTCGAGCCTCTTCCCGCGGCGACGAAAAGCATGATAACGATAAGGAGCGCGAAGAGGGAGAAAGCGACAAGGGGGAACGTCATATAGCCGAATTCGAAAAGAAATCGCTTCGCGCAATCGCCGCCTGAAGCCGGGCATGGCAGGACATCGGTCCCGCCTATCTGAAGATAGTGCTAATACAGAGCGAAAACCGCGCCGAACGCAGAGAGGATGATGGAATTGATCGCAGCGGAGCGATCCTTTATGAACATCGCTACCGCGAATATGATCGCCTGCGGGTACAGGAATATCCGCTGAAACCAACAGAGTCCGCACGGCACGATGCCGAGGTATTCGGAATAGAAAAGCGAGAGCGCGGTCCCTGCAAGAACGAGAAGAAGCGAGATCCAGATGCCGGAATCGCGCATCAACCCCGAGAGTGGCGCGAATGACGGATGCGTGCGGAAGCAGAAGACGATAAGGAGGAAGATCGCGGCAGCTTGCATCGCGACCGCGCCGAGCGCGACCCAGAAGTTCAGCGTATCGAGGAGCGCCATGCGGACTACTGTACCTGCGTAGCCTGACCCGTCGTCGATGCCTCGGGAGAAGCAGCGGTTGGGTAACCTGACGGCAGCGCACACTGCGATTTATCGGCGAGCGCCTCGATGGTCTGCACGCCGGTCAAGACCGAGCCATCAGGGAATTTCCATGTCGGGTACGCGGAGATACCTGCATCATTGCAAGACTGGTTCTGCGTCTGACCGTCAGGATTGGAACACTCGTGATAGAGCCCTACGTCTGCGAGCTGTTGGCGCGTCATGCCAAAATTCTGCTCCTCCTGGGCGCAGTGCGGGCACCAGAACGCTCCGTAGAAGACGATGCCCTTGTCCTTCAGGCATTGCGCAAACGCCTGGAGCGGCGCCGGGACGGCGGTCGAATTGAGGTTGCCCGCTTTGTACGACTCGTACGACACGACCCCGCCGAGAGCGATGAGGACGATGATACCGACGATGATGAGCGGAAGGTTCTTTTGCATGGGGTCAGTATAGCAAAACTCTCTTAATGGCTAGAGTGCCGACGAGAGTCAGGGATTTTGGTGTGGAAGAAAGACGAGAGATCGGTACTGCTGCGCCTTCGAAGGTTGCTTAATATTGAGGCTGATGTATGGGCATACGTTTCCGCGTCAAACCAATGCGGACTGGTATCGGGAAGAGCCGTGAAATTTCTCGAAATCTGCATCACGCTCGCGACTGTGGGCTTATCTCCCATAGAAACATGACTGTACATGTGCTCGGCGCGAGATGACACGCCTAAGAGTCGTCTGCGCAGACGATCGTAATCTGAAGGGGCAGGTAACCCTTCCATCTTTCTATTTTACTCCTATCTGTGAGGATGTCGTCCTCACAGCGGTGGAGATCGGGAACGCCGAGGCCCGGACGCTAGTCCTTCCTCCTCGCCTTGGCCCGGTCGTTCTCGGTGAGCTGTTGCTTGCGCAAACGGACGTTGAGCGGCGTTATCTCGAGGAATTCGTCGTCGGACATTATCTCAAGGCCGCGCTCGATGGTGAGCGTATAGGGCGGCGTGATATTGATAGCCTCGTCCGAGCCGGATGCGCGCATGTTGCTGAGCTGCTTGCCTTTGGTCGGATTCACGGACATCTCTTCGCCCTTCGACGTATTGCCGACGACCATGCCCTCGTACACTTCCGTCGTGGGACCGATATAGAGCGTGCCGCGGTCCTGTAGGTTCCACAACGAGAAGCCGAGCGCCTTGCCTGCTGCCATGGAGATCATGGAGCCGACGGAGCGCTTCTTTATCTCTCCCGCGTACGGCTTGAAGCCGACGAAACGGGACGAGAGGATGCCTTCGCCTTTCGTATCGATGACAAACTGGTTGCGGAATCCCAGAAGGCCGCGCGTAGGGCCTTCGAAGATAAGGCGCACCGAATTGCCGTGGGTCAGGAGGTTCTGCATCACGAATGCCCGTATGCCGAGCCTTTCGATTATGGGGCCCTGAAATTCTGTCGGAGAGTCGACGATGACTTCTTCGAACGGCTCCATCTTCTTCCCGTTCTCCTCGTGGAAGATGACCTTCGGCTGTGATACCTGGAGCTCGAAGCCCTCGCGGCGCATGTTCTCGAGAAGGATCGCGATATGGAGCTCGCCGCGTCCGGAAACGAGGAACGTTTCGCCTGAGGAAAAATCAACCTTGAGTCCCACATTCACTTCAAGCTCGTGCTCAAGCCGCTCGCGTATCTGGCGCGTCGTTACGAACTTACCTTCCTTGCCGGCAAACGGCGACGAGTTCGGATAGAAATTGAGCTGGATGGTCGGCTCATCGATGGCGATAGCGGAGAGTGGCGGCGCCTCCTTGTCATCGGTTACCGTTTCGCCGATGTAGATGTCCGAAAGCCCCGCGATCATACAGATGTCTCCCGAAGAAACCGATTCCGCTTCGACGCGCTGCAAGCCTTTGAACGTGAACATCTTCACGATCCTGCCCGTGCGCATCTCGCCATCGGGCTTCTTTATGAAAACGTTCTGGCCGGTGTTGATAGTGCCTTGATATACGCGCGCGATAGCCATGCGGCCGAGGAAATTGTCGTATGCGAGGTTGAACGGCTGGAGCATGAGCGGCAGCCCGTCTTTTGCGGGGTCCGATGCTGGGGGCACGTGCGCGAGTATCGTCTCGAGAAGCGGCGTGAGGTCCGTCGATTCGTCTTCAAGGTTCTTCTTCGCGATGCCCTGCTTCCCTATCGCATAGACCACAGGAAAGTCCGCCTGCTCATCGGATGCGCCGAGTTCCAGGAAAAGCTCGAGAACCTGCTCCTCGGCGCGGGCGGGATCGGCCGCCGGCTTGTCTATCTTATTCAAAATGACTATCGGCTTGAGACCGAGCTCAAGCGATTTCTTAAGGACGAACCTGGTCTGCGGCATCGGACCCTCCTGGGCATCCACGACGAGAAGCACCGAATCGATAGAACGCAGCACGCGCTCGACTTCGGAGCCGAAGTCCGCGTGCCCCGGAGTATCAACGATATTTATCTTCGTCCCTTTGTAGGGGATGGAAGCGTTTTTGGCATAAATAGTGATGCCGCGCTCGAGCTCGAGCTTGTTCGAATCCATCGAGACCCCTTCTTCGCCGACTCCTGTCTGCTTCAGCAAAGCGTCCGTCAAGGTGGTCTTGCCGTGGTCGACGTGGGCGATGATGGCGATGTTGCGGATTTCCATGTGCGGTGACGGGCTAAGAAAAAAGCTCCGCGCGGAGCTTTTCCTAGGATACGCTATCTGCGACGTGTGGTCAAAAAATCAACGGAGTCGGTCTTATAAACCGAAGTATTCGGCTGCAACATACGCTGCTACAGCGCCTCCAACCACGAGAAGCTCCGTAAGCGCAAGCTTGGGCGCGTGACGTACCTTGAGTCCGAAGATGCGAAGCCTGTTGATGATGTATGAGCCGACGACTCCGCCTGCAACGAGGGGGTGATCGCGTATGACGCTCATCCCTGCGGCAACTGCGTCATTCACAGTGCCGGTAAAAGCCGGGTCTCCGTACATAGTCGGCTGCACCTTGACGTCAGGAGATGCGATCCCTATCGGACGGACTTCTGCCGTTTGAGCGTTCCTAGGGATTTTTTCAAAAGGCTGCGGGACAATCACGTTAGCGCCTTCCGTGCGATATGCGCGTGTTCTTTTCACCGTTGCGACATCGTTCGAAACCGGGGTTTCGTTCTGAAAATTCGGGCTCTTTTCTGTTGCTGACGCTGCCATAGATGCGTTTTAAAATTTATTAACGTAAAGAGTTTACCACGTCATTTTCGATATGTCAAATTTGACAAGATCGAAAAAATCCCGCATTTACGCGGGATTTTTGACTATCTAACGATACTCCACTCCATGCTGAGCACGAAAAGCGACAAGCCTTTTATGCATAACGTCCGCAGTCTCTGCGCGTGCATGTCGTATCTCAGCGGACACGGCTGTCGGCTGAGCCGGCTTCGCTTCGCGCGTGGCGAAGGCCCTTTGCAAGACCAATTCTCCTCCTGCCAAGAAAGAAACCGCTCCTGCAACGTCAACGAAGGCGTTCCATATTTCGGGGTTCATATCGCTATATACTAGCAGGAAATACGAATTTGTCAAGCGCTTTCCTTCCACCAAAAGAGCCCTTTATTTCAGGGCTTTTTTGAGAAAACTCCGATTTGTGGGAATTGAAGAAAGATTCCTTAAAGAGACCTCCTAAGAAGGGCGGCGCCTGTCTCTACGCACCGCTCTCCTAGATGTCCGTACGGGATTGAGCAGCCGGAGTTGTCTCCAGGCTCGAGAGAGAATCAATCTATGTTTATCAGCTGCGGAAGGATTATGTCTCCGTTCATAATCCGCAATTGCAGCTTCTTGCTCTGCAATAACTTCTCTTAACCGCTCCATCCACTGAGCTTTCGGCTGTAATGCTTCAATTGCCATATGAATACGAAAATCGGATTTTGTATTATAAAACCTATTCTGTCAAGAAGGCTTATAGTCGGAATCCAACAAGATTCTTCTCGATGCGCTCGAGCGGTGGGACACTTTCGTCTTTCTGGAAGATCTTTCCGGTGATCTGCTCGTAGATGCCGATGTAACGACGCGAGAGCTCTTCGATCATCTCCTTGGGCGCTTCGGGCAGCTCCGTATCTTTGTACGGATCCGAATGTTCTTTGAACCACAAGCGCAGGAACTCTTTGTCGAAGTATTCTGGTTCCTCCCCTTTCTGGACGCGATCTTCGTAACTGCCCCGCTTCCAATACCGCGAAGAGTCTGGGGTATGGACCTCGTCCATGAGAGTAAGCGTTCCGTTTTCATCCATGCCGAATTCGTACTTCGTATCCACCAGGATAAGCCCGGCTGCGGACGCAAGCTGGGAGCCGCGCTGAAAGAGCGCGAGCGCTGTTTTCTCGACGACGTCTGTCATCTCTTTGGTCATAAGCCCTTCGGAAATTATCTCCGCAGGCGTGATGGGCCGGTCATGGTCGTCAGATTTCGTAGTCGGCGTAAAGACGGGCGTATCGAGCTTCTGGTTCTTCTTGAGACCTTCAGGAAGCGTGAAGTTTCCGAAGTCGCGCTGACCTTTCTGATACAGGCTCCAGAGCGATGTATCCGTGACGCCCGTGATGTAGCCTCGAACTACCACTTCTATGGGGAGAGGTTTGAGCTTCTTCGCCACAGTCACGTTCGGGTCCGGTATCGCGATGAGCGCATTGGGCATGATGTCTTTCGTTTTTTCGAACCACCACTCCGAGAGAAGGTTTAAGACCGCGCCCTTCCACGGCACATACGCGATGATGCGGTCGAATGACGAGTGGCGGTCCGTCGTAACAAGGATGAGCTGGTCAGGCTGCTCGTAGATGTCGCGGACCTTTCCTGCCTTCTTCGTGCCGAGGTTTTTGAAATCCGTTTCTCTGATGACAGTCATGTCTGGAAATTAACTTTTATTCTCCCGGTGGCGGAAGGGTGATGTTCTCGGGCTCGAAGACGACCTCGCGCTTCCCTTCCTCGACGGCGCCGACGTCCATGAGCGCATAGCCCGCTTTCGTGCCGAGTGCGACGATGCGTTCGGCTTCGTTCGCGGGCGCGAATACGTAATACCCGGCACCCCAGTTGAAGGTCTTGAGCGAATCTTTCAACGAGACACCGAGCTGGTCTTTGAAATAGCGGAAGAGCTCGGGCACTTCGAGCCACGAATGGATACGGTACGTGAACGGGCGTTTGTCGAAGGCGAGCTTGCCGACGCCGTCTCCGGTGCCTGGAAGGAGCGCGTGGATGTCGATGCTCGCGTCCATAAGCGCTTCGACAAGGGCGACGTAGGAACGCGTCGGGATGAGCGCCTCTTCACCGAGCATCTGACCGTTCGGAAGCTTCGTGAGGAATTGTTCCGGCAAGGCGAGCGCCTTCTCGATCACAAGAGAGATGCCGTTCGAATGGATGCCTGAAGATGCAATCGCGATGATGTGATCTCCCGCTGCGAGCTTCTTCCCCGTAATGAGCCGTTCTTTGGGAGCTATGATGCCCGTTACCGCGCCTGAGAAGCTCGCAGCGTTTTTCACCGGTGCTTTCGGGTTTACCAAGTACTTCAAGGGAGCAGACTCCCCCGCCGGGAGCGCCATGCCGATCTCCTCGCATATCGAGACGAACCCGTCGGCCATATCCTTCGCACGTTTCTCATCGGCGAACCATTCGCTCGAGTTCGCTTCGATGTGATCAGTAAAGACGACCGGGAGCGCGCCTTGGGCGAGACAATCGTTCGCGGACATGAGTGCGACGTCTTTCGCGATGGCGTCGTGGTAGGTCTTGCCCGTGCCGGCGTTCTCGTACATCCACTCGGCGACCCAGTTCTTGTTGCCGAGGCCTTCCTGCGTCTGACACCACATGTGTGATGCGTTCCCGCGGTATTCGAACACCGCGCCGTGCGCATGCATCACGTCTTCCGCGATGAAAACGTCTCTCTTGTTGGGGAACGCGACCGTACGCTTCCCTGCGGCGATCATCGCCTGCTTGAAAGGCTCGAGTTTTGTGTAATCAACCCCCGCTTTCGCGTATGCGCCGTCAGTCATTTGAGATGGTCTTCAAGATATTTCTGAAATCCTTTCTCCTCGAGCGAGGAAGCCTTATCGAGCACTTCGGCCTCTACCGCTTTCTGGGATTCGAGTATCTTTTCGCGTACGGCATCATCGGAGGTGCCGATGATCCTGGCAGCGAGAAGGCCAGCGTTCTTGGCGCCGTTTATGGCGACCGTCGCGACGGGAATGCCGGGCGGCATCTGCGCGATCGAAAAGAGCGAGTCCATTCCGGCTGCGGTGGAGGTCTTTACCGGGACCCCGATGACCGGAAGTTCCGTCATCGAAGCGGTCATGCCAGGCAGGTGCGCCGCGCCGCCGGCACCGGCGATGATGACCTTGAGCCCGCGACCTGCGGCAGACTTGGCGTATTCGACAAGACGATCAGGGGTGCGGTGGGCGGATACGATCGTGACCTCGTTGGGGATGCCGAAGGCATCGAGCTGTTTCGCGGCCTCCTGCATCACCGGGAGATCCGAATCGGAACCCATGATGATGCCGACGATGGGGTCCGCCATACGTTATCTAAATTGTAACACAACGCCTCGCTTTTTCAGCATTCTCGAGCGCGATTTCGAGCGTATCGGCAACGACCGTGATATGCCCCATTTTCCGCGCCGGACGGACTTCTTTCTTACCGTAGAAATGCACTTTTACGCCGGGGATAGCCTCGGCCTCCGCGACACCCTTCGGGTCAGCAGTGCCTGAGCGATCACCCAAGATGTTTTTCATGACAGCGGTAGGAACTTTGAGATCGGTCGGGCCGAGATTCATGCCGGAGACCGCGCGCACGTGCTCTTCGAACTGCGATGTTTCGCACGCCTCGATGGTGTAGTGGCCGCTGTTGTGGACGCGCGGAGCGATCTCGTTCACGAGGACCGAGCCGTCTTCAGTGAGGAACATCTCGATGCCGAAGACGCCCGCGCCGTCGAGGTGCTCCATGGCCGAACGCGCGCATGCTTCCGCATTTGAGCGCGCCTCGTCAGGAACAGGCGCCGGAGCGAGCGTCACGTCGAGAATGTGATCTTTGTGCCTCGTCTCGACGACCGGGAAGAGCGCGATCTCCCCGCTCAAACCGCGTGCAGCCATGACAGCGAGCTCTTTGGTGAATGGCACCCATTTTTCAGCATAGAGCTCTTTGCCTGAAAATCTTTCGAGCGCTGCCGCGATATCTCCTTCGGTCGAGATGGTGGCATTCCCGCGACCGTCATACGAGCCACGCTTCGCCTTAAGGACATACGGGTAGCCGAACTCCGCTCCCGCAGCGCGCGCGTCGGTGGCGTTCTTCACTTCTTTGAAATCAGCGGTCGCGATGCCGTGCTCGCGAAGGAACGCTTTCTGCGCGTATTTATCCTTGATGACGGCGAGAGTATCGGGCGAAGGGTTCACCGGTTTCCCCAGAGCGACCAGCGCACGCAGGGCCGCGTCGTCCGCCGATTCTATCTCGAACGTGACGTAATCGGACAGGGCGCCAAGTTCCTTCACCTTTTCAGCGTCGGTGAACGCGCCGAGTATCTGCCGATCGGCGACTTGCCCCGCGGGCGAATCGGGCGTCGGGTCTAATACGATGACGGAAAAGCCCAGCGCATGCGCAGCATCCGTCAGCATCCTTCCGAGCTGCCCTCCCCCTGCGATGCCCAGCGTCTTCATTTTAAAAGATTTTCGTTTAAAAAGCCGTTTCGATATCCATTATACCGTTCGCAAAAATATTTAAAAAACGCTCAGGTGAGCGTTTTTCTTGAGAGCGAAAACGGCCAGGCGAGGCGCGGGGTTCATCGCCCCGCTACCCCTCTTCCTCGCCGCCGTTGTCTCGCCGCATCGGCTCGCACGCGCAAGCCGTCGGTGTTCCCCAATGGGAGAATCGAAGCATAGCAACAGGCTGATGAAACGTGAGTGAATCAGAAGCGAGAACATACATAAAAAACGGTCCGACACGCGGACCGCTTTTTATGCGGAACTTCCTCGGTTACATCTTATCGGAAGGGCCGTCGTCGGAATCGCGCTCCGAATCTTGGTCGCGGTCGGCGCGGTTCTTGAGGTCAGGCTCCACAGGAGCGGTACGGGTCGTCCCTTTCTCGTCCTTTTGATCGCGATCGGTGCGGGTATCGTTTGTCATGATGATAGAAGTTATTAGTTGGGTGCGATTGCTAATTTCTCTACGCGCGAACCGAGAGCCCAATACCGCCGCATGCGCGTGCGATACCTACGACCGGACCCTTCCACGAACTGCGGATGATACGCGACCGGCGATGAAAGGAGGATGAGAGAGGGCGTGGAAAAGCGATACATGTTCAGCGTGAGCTCTTTTTATCGGTAGCGCGCTTCTTCGTTTTCGTGACTGACGAGCGGGAAGATCTTTTGTTCTTCACGGAACCTGCGGATGATCTCCGGGTCTTCTTCGGACTCATCGCGCTCCTGAGCGGACGGACCGTCCGCACCGCTTGGACGACGCCCGTGAGAATACCGGAACCGGAGTGTTCATCTCGCGCGGTAGGCGCTCGCGGCGTCTGATGGCGCGCATCGCGGATATCGCTCTTTTCCGATCCATCCAGCTCGTGGCCGGCGCTCGGCGAAAGGATCTCCATGCGCGCGCCAAGGGCTTCGAGCGTCGCGTCGCTCAGGTCGCTCTCCGCTTCTGGCAGGAGATCGCGCTCTTCTTCGTCGACATGCGCCGCGACCGCGCCCATGAGGCGCTCCAGTGCCTCATCGAGCTCGGGCCCGACGAGGAGGTTCTGCGCTTCGATGACGAGAATGCGTATCTCCTCATGCCCGATGCGCGCCTCGCTCACGACCTCTTCCCCCCCGAACCGCTGGAGGGTCGGGTAGAGGATGGATTCTTCCATGCGTGCGTGCGCTTCGAGTACCTGGCAGATCTCCTGCGCGTATTTTGCCTTATCTGATTCGTCTTCCGCATGCTGGTAATGGCGGTAGGCGCGCTCGATGGCACGATGATCGCGTTTCACGACAGAGATGGCATCCATAGATAGTTAACGGTACGCCGCCGGAGTGAACGGGGCATGAAATTGGTTTTGCCGCTGTAAATATGGTAGATTCGGACCTCATGACCGAAAGCAGATTATCGAGAGAGAATCGCAGAGCGAAAATCCAGCTTCGTACAAGGTTGATCACGGACGCTATAGATGAATTGACGGAGGAATGCAGAAGGCTGAGGCCCCATCATGCTCATAGAGAAGACAATACTCCCTCTGGTCAAAAGAGAGCACGATATCAAGCTCGGATCGAACAACTCGCACTTGAAGGCCAAGCGCTGCACCAGAAGGAATTAAAACTTGCGCCTATTTCCCCGAAACGGAGACAAAGTGCCTCACCCCGTTCCTGAATATCTGAAGCCCTGGACCTTCTTCGGGCAGCGGCTCTCCCATACGGCGGGCTTTTTCTTTAAGTAGCTGCCAATGCGGGAGGTTTGTCATGAAAAGCGCACGGTCAGGGTGCGGCATGAGGCCGAAGACGCGGCCGTCGTGCGAGAGCACCCCGGCGATATCTTCCAAGGCCCCATTCGGGTTCGAGGGAAGATCTTGATAGGTCGCCGTCTCTCCTTTCATGTATCTGAGGGCGACGTGCCCTTTTTTCTTGAGAGCGGCAAGCGTCTTTTTATCGGCAATAAACTTCCCTTCTCCGTGCGCGACAGGTGCCGAGATGTGCGTGATTCCTGAAAGCCAGGGTGATATGCCCTCCACTTTCATGTCTACCCAGCGGTCGGTATAGCGGTTCGAATCGTTATGCGTGAGCGCGCCAGGCAAGATACCAAGCTGCGTCAGTATCTGGAAACCGTTACAGATGCCGATGACGAGCTTCTTCTCTTTGAGGAACTTTGCGAGCTCCTTTGAAAGGTGGTTCCGGACGCGATTCGCATATGCCTTCCCTGAGCCTGTGTCGTCCCCATAGGCGAATCCGCCCGGGAAGCAGAGGATGTGGTAGTCCGAAAGCTTCGTTTTCCCGTCGATGATGTCGTTGATATGCACGATGTCCGCTTTCGCTCCGGCGAGCACAAAGCCGTACGCCGCTTCCTCTTCGCAGTTCAGGCCGTAGCCCGAGAACACGAGCACGCGTACGGGTTTTTGTATTTTTTTGCTTTGCGGTTTTCGTTTCATACGCATTACCAGTTTTCGAACGTTGTCCGATACGCGTCGAGAGCTTTTTCGCGCGTGACGGTCGCGAGCTCATGTTTCCCTTTCCGGATGGAAAGATGCGGACGCAGGACGGCTTCGCCGATCTTCGTAAGCGCTGAGCCTTTGAAGAGCTTTTCGAATCTCGCGGCGCTTTCGGGCGCGACAGTTACGAGCAAGCGTCCTTGGGATTCGGAAAAAAGAAGCTGATGGGACTTTTCCGCTTTTCCCGGCATGCTCGAAAGGTCGGCTTCGATGCCGAGGGTCCCTGCCATTGCCGTACGCACGAGGGCATAGGCGAGGCCGCCGCGATGCACCGAGATGGCTGAAGCGATAAGCCCCTGTGCGGCGGCTTTTTCGAATGAGCGATAAAGCTTGAGGTTCTTACGGGCGTCGGTCATGGGCACCGCGCCCGCATCCGCGACGCCATGCATCCGTGCGAACTCGCTTCCGTAGAGCTCGTCATCGGTTTCGCCGAGAAGATATACCAGGTCACCTTCGGCTTTCGGCTCGATGGAGATCGCTTTCGATGCGTCTTCCATGACGCCGATGGCCGAGATGAGAAGGGTCGGCAAAGCAGATATCTTTACGAACGCTCCATACTCGTCATAGCCTTTGAAATCATTGAACATGCTGTCCTTCCCTGAGATGTACGGCGTGCCGTAGTGAACCGCGTAATCATAGACCGCCCGCGCCGCTTCGCGAAGCTGCCATAAACGCTCGGGCTTATCGGATTCGGTCCAGCAGAAGTTGTCGAGAAGCGCGAGGCGATCGAGTGTGGCCCCTGCTGCGAGCGCGTTTCGGACTGCCGTATCTATCGCCGCCGCAGCGCCTTGGTATGGATCAAGCTCCATATAGTACGGCTGGACCGCCGAGGTGAGCACGACGGCTTTCGGCGACGAAAGGAGCGGCTTGAATACGCCCGTATCGCCCGTAACGCGTCCGGCGCCCTGGACGGGCTTCACGACCGAACCGCCTTGCACTTCGTGATCGAACTGGCGCGCGAGAAATTCGTGCGATGCAAGGTTATAGCGGCCGAGCATCTTCGTCAGAACATCCGAGTAATCTTTGATCTCTGGCGCTTCAAACGGTTTTGATGCGTGAACAACTTTTTTGGTCTGAAGCCGCGTAAGCGGTACGCCATCGTGGAGAAAATCGAGCGAGATATCGAGGATCGTATGCCCGGAATGTTTGACGACACATCGCCCGTTTTTAGTGAACTCGCCGATGATGGTCGCTTCGACGCCGCGCCGCTCCATGAGACTCCTGAACGCGCGCCATTTCGCTTTCGGTACGGCCAAGGTCATGCGCTCTTGGGATTCCGATATCCATATCTGCCACGGCTCGAGGCCAGGATATTTCACCGGAACTTTCTCAAGGTCAACGCGACACCCACCGGACTCCCTCGCCATCTCGCCGACCGATGAGGAGAGGCCGCCAGCGCCGTCGTCGGTGATGGAGTTATACAGCCCTAAATCGCGCGCTTCCTTAGCGATAGCATCCGAAAACTTCTTCTGCGTGATCGGGTCCCCTATCTGCACGGCCGTCGCTGGCGACCCTGCCGAGAGTTCGATCGAAGAGAACGTCGCGCCATGGATGCCGTCAAGGCCGACGCGGCCGCCGAGCATGACGATGTAATCACCCGATTTCGCTTTCTTCTCCGAGAGCGTCCGTCCGCGCTTGTCTTTTTTCGGGATGAGCCCGACCGTGCCGGCGAATACCAAGGGCTTCCCGCGGTACGAATCATCGAAAAGCATGAAGCCGTGCGGCGTCGGGATGCCGCTCTGGTTCCCGCCCGCATTGATGCCTGCGATCACGCCTTCGGCGATGCGCTTCGCAGACAAGAGTTCCTTCGTGAGTTCTTTGTCGCGAAACAATTTTCGTCCGTCATCGGGCCGCGCGAAACAGAAGCCGTACACGTTCGCGACCGGCTTTGCGCCGAGCCCGAAACCCAACGAATCGCGATTTACGCCGACGATGCCCGTGATCGCGCCGCCGTAGGGATCCAAGGCGGAGGGGCTGTTGTGGGTCTCGACCTTGTGCGTGACGATGTAGTCTTTGTCGAACTCGATGCCGCCGGAATTGTCTTTGAAAACGGAAACACAGAAGTCGTCCTTCCCTTTCGCCTTCCGTATGCGTTCGGTCGCCCGCTTGATATAGGTCTTGTAGATGCCGTCCGGCGCGCCGTCTATCGGCGACGCGAAGATGGTGTGTTTGCAGTGTTCGCTCCATGTCTGCGCGAGCGTTTCGAGCTCTATGTCCGTGGGATTTCTTCCGAACCGTTTGAAATGCGCACGGATGACTTTGAGATATTCTACGGAAAGCCCTAAGGGGCCGCGGCGTGCGCCATGCTCGTCAGGAATGCCTGCGCGACCGAGTTCTTCAAGCTCAGTATCGGAAATATCGAGATCCACGTCGAGCACTTTCGACGAGCCATGGAGCTCGACCTTGGGTACCTCGATCGCTTTTTTGGGAGGTGCTCGGAACGCGTCGAATATATGCGCCCGCTGGATAAGAGGATTATGGAGGCTCGTCGCGATCTTCCTGATGGCAGCTTCCGAGATATCGCCTTCGACGAAGAAGGTCTGCGATGAGTAGATGCGCTCGCCTTGATTGAATTTCCGTTTAGTGGCGTCCTCGATGGTCTCTTGCGCTGTCGTGCCGATATTGTCGGTTACGCCCGGAAGGAATCCGATCTCGATACCCCACGAGAATCGTGTCGGGAACCAGCGTCCCATGACGGATCTCTCGAGATGCAGGTTCGTCAAAGCGGCGCGGGCCTTTTCAAGGCCCGCTTGGGAAAGGTCGCTATCGATGGTATAGGAGTCGGCGATGTGGACCGCGGCGACGCTTGCGCCTGCGATCTCACGGAAGCCTTTCAGCCTAACTTTTGCGCGTGCGTCCGGGATAGTAGGGATGACGTCTATCCGGATGGCCATATACCTATCTTAAAATAGAATACCCATGAAACCAAACCGCGCCCCTTAGGGCGCGGTCGGGGTGTCGCTTACGCGGCCGGCTGGCACTTTCCGCCGCATGTGACGCATGTGGCGTCACCGGGCTTGCAGGTCGAAGTAGGCCCGCATGTGCATGTGGCTTCGTTTTCCATAGGAGATGAGATTAGCTGATATACCTCTCAGTATAGTCCCTATCTCGCCACGGGCACCCGTATCCTTATTTCTTCGCGATCTGCTTCCAAAGGAAGACTCCGAGTAGGATCAGGTCGGCGAGGACGACGAGCGAGATGAGGAGGCTCACGAGGTCGTAGCCTGCCATCGCGCTGTATCCATTATCGAATCCGTGCATATGAAAACCGAGGTAATGGTAATAGCCTCAGTATACCTCTCTCGTGCTGCCCTACCGCGACGAAAGCAGGGACCATAGGCCCTGATCCTCGGCGCCGCCAAGGGAGAAGAACGCGATGCCGCGGACCCCGAGCTGATGCGCGAGCGTGATCTTGTCCTGCATCGCCTGCGCGTCGCTCCAGGTGATGTAGTTGAACGGCTGATTGGTGTTCACGGTAGAGCCGAGATTGTTCGCGATGGTCGTGGTCGGCGTCGAGTCCTGTTGCGTCACCGTCGAGTCGCTTCCGGATGGCGCGAGCGCGGCGAGGGTCGCCGGGTTATAGGTGAATCCGAGCTCCCCTGCCGATGTCCGTGAGGGCGTGATGCCAAGCTGTGCGGCGATGCCCGTGGCATAGGCAGGATTGAAGGCCCACAAGCGAGAGTATTGATACCCGATCACCGTGGGTGTTACCGAATATTCATAGCCATAGGTCGGGATGCCGACGATGATCTTGTTGCGCGAGATGGTCTGCGCGGCCATGTCCACGAGATCGGCCACCCAACCCGGATCGGCGACCGGCGCATAGGGCGCTGTGCGAGCGATATCGAGCCGTTTATCAACGGTGCCCTGGTCGTAGGCCATGAGTTCCACACGATCGCAGTACTTGTTGATCGCGGTGTAGTCGTTCGCGTATTCGGTCGCGTCAGACGGCACGGTGTCCGTCGGAAGATACCGGTCTTGGAGCGGCATGCGCGCCTCGACGGCGCAGTAGACCCACTTGCTTCCCATGCGCTGATAGAGGCCTTTGAGGAACGTGGAGAAATAGTCCTTTGTCTCGGCTTGTTTCGCTTCGAAATCGATATCGATGCCGTCGTAGCCGTTCGTCTTCACGAGGTTCGCGATGGCGTCTTCGAGCGCGATGCGCGACGTAGCGTTCGAGAGGACCGCCTGCTCGGAAACGCCGTCGCCCCACATGATGGTGGGGATGACGCGCACTTTCGCGGCTTTCGCGGCCGCGATGACCGATGGCCATGGTGCCTGGCCGATATGCGCGCTATCGAGGATCTGTCCCGTCGATGAGACGCCATAGCCGAAGGGCATGACGCTCGTGAAATCGCCGATATGCGGCATGACGTCGATCGAAGAAGATGCGGCACGCCAGTCAGGAAGCCATCCCGAGACCTCGAAGGCGCCGGTCGCGGCAGGAGTCAGGTTTCCGAGCGAGATATCCGACGGCTGCGCTCCGCCGGCGACGACCGAGTTCGAATTCGCGAGCGCGGATTGGGTCTTCGGTCCCGCGATGCCGTAGCCGGTCACGCCCGCATCCGCGCAGATGATGCTCTCAGCGCATTGGAACTTTTCGACGGCCGCCTGCGTCAACGAGCCGAAGTAGCCAGTCGCGCTCCCGGAAAGATACCCTTTCGCGATAAGCTCTTTCTGGAGAGTCGTGACGTCCGCGCCGGACATGCCGAGAGACAAGGAACGTGTCGCGGCAAACGCAGGAGACACGGCGAGCGGCACGAGGAACACTATTGCCGCAACGACCGGCAGGATCCGCGAGATCAGGCGTTTCATCATATGAGACGGATTATACCGCGAAGCGGTTTTCCGTTCTCTTCAGAGCTGCGCTCACTCGCATGGGGATAAAGGATGAGAAAGGCGTGGCCGTCTTTCTTGAATATGTAAAACGAATAGAACGAGCTTTTCATACCGGTGATGACGGTCCGAAGATCGATCTCTTTCCTGGCCTCATTCTTTTCACAACATGCCAGGGGCTGGATGACGTGAAGATGAAGCGAGACTAGAGGCGCTCAAGGATGGCTCCTCCGCCATGGAGCCCGGCCGTATCGCCAAGCGCGGCTTTGATGATCGCGGGAAGCGGGATGCTTTGCGCGTTCAAACGCTCTAAGGCGGCGATAACGTCCGCGAGCCGGAAACCGTTCTCTTCGTTCATGAGAGAACCACCAAGGACGATCGCTTCGGGCGCCCAGCGTTCGATAAGGCGCGCAAGACCGTCCGCAAGAACCGGCGTGAGCTCGTCATAGAGCGCGCGCGGCGCCACCTCAGGGCGGACGCCGCGCGTCTCGAAGATGGTTTTCCCGCCGATACGCGATTCGAGCGTCGTCCCATCGTCGAAATCCATCACCTGGGTTCCCGGCTCTGTGCCAAAGCGGCCGCGATCGAGCGCGCCGTCGACCACCCGCGCCGTGCCGACGCCCGTCCCGAGACCGATATAGGCGACCACAGCGAACCCTTTCCCGGCTCCGTATGTCGCTTCGCCGAGCGCGGCCATGTCCGCATCATTTCTGATAATGACGGGAATGTTGCCGCAGGCGGCTGAAAGCGTTTTCGATAAGTCGCACCCGATCCATCCCGGGATGTTTTCCGCGCGTTCGATCGATCCTTCCTTCGTGACTGCTCCGGGGAAACCCCCGGCGATCGCTTCTATCGTGGCGTCTTTCGCGACCCTGCGCAGGGTCGAGAGAAGCAGCTCCACCCCTCGAGCCGAATCTGCGGGTGTCGGATACCTCTGTACGTCGCCGAGGCTGCCCGCATGCGCCTCACTGACGCGCGTGTTCGTACCGCCGATATCGAACGCGAGCCTCATCGCGTAAGGACGACCGAGCGGCGCATCGCGTCAAACTGGCTGAGAAGCGTACCCGTGTCGAACGGCTTTAATCCGGCGCTCGCGCTCGCGTGCACGTTCTTCGTATGGATGACATAGCGGATCGCGGTGCAGGGGTTCGACCCTTCGAGTGCGTACACCGTCTCCTGATACGAGTCGGTCAAGGTCGAGCCCGCCGATTTGGCGACCGAGTACGCTACGCCATGGTCGCTCATGGAACCGGTATCGATGCTCTCATCGAGAAACGCATCCCCGCTGCACGGCGTCGCCGCGGGCAGCGTTTCTACGGACATGCCGGAGTCCGGCGTCGAGAGCGTGGTGCCAGGCGCATAGGAATCCGGGACCGCGAAAAAGGCCGACGAAGGCGCGGCTGCGCGTGAAGAGAGCGGCGTACGGACCGAACCCGTCGAAACCGAAAACGTTCCCGGATAATCAAGCGAGACGCCCAGCGCGTGAGAAGAGTAGATCTTCCACCCGCCGGGCGCGACGTTCGCCTCCGCGATTCCTATGCTCAAGAACGGGAACGGTGCGAGGACTGACGGATCGAAATACAAGAGCGCGGCATAGATGCTCGCGCCGAAAAGAAACACCAGGAACGTCAGCCGCCAGGGATTCTCGCGTGCGGGCTTTACCATGAAAGATTGGGAGAGGGTCGCATCAAAAGACCGGCTCGCGATTCCCCTTCTTGAAGAAGAACCCCTCTACAGAATAGCGGTCGTAGCCGTAAAAAAGGAAGGCGATCGGTATGCCGATGAGGATAAGGTGCGGCCAGACGACTTCGCCGAAGTAGAGGAGCGAGAGCGTGAGCCAGAATTCGAGAAAGAGGGCCGTGAAGCGGATCTCGATGCCGAGTATGAAGAAGAGCGAGATGACGATCTCGATGATGCCCGCGCCGAGGACGAGGAAATGCGGCTCGAAGCCGAGCGCGGACGCGAGCGAATGCGCGTGTCCTGCCAGGGGCATCGAGGCCACCTGGAGCGCGAGGTCGTTGTGCACGAACTTCGCGTACAGGGACGCATAGAGAAGCGAAATGCCGAACGCGATGCGCAGGATCAGGAAGCTGTACGGAGCGGCCTTCTTCGCCAAGGCATCGAGGGCGTGGCGCGCGCTTTCGCGCGAATGATGGAAGCGATCGACCCCCACGCGATGCGCGCCGATGAGGAGCAGGACGACGATCTCTCCAAGATAGTTCATGTAAGTGAGCATGTATGAGCCGTAGACGAAGACGCCCGCCATGAATATGAGAAGCGCCAGGAAGGCGGCGAAGCGCGTATACCAGCCGGCGATGACGAGTATGCCGATGCCTATGAAAAGAAACTGGATAGCTCCTGAAAAACTTCCGAATATCGAGACGAGCGGCAGCTCCGGTCCGAAGAGCGAATGATTGAGCGCGGTGAGGATGAAGGCGGAGCCGACCGTGACGCGCGCGATCAGCGGCGCATAGTGACGCGCTTTCAGGAGTATCGGATCGAGGAGCTTCTCAAACCAGCGCGAGATGGAAGCGAAGAAGACGATGAATACCGTAAGGATGGAAATGAACGCCCAAAAGACGAATTGTCCGAGGTCGGCCATGATGATGGGCCACGGCGAGAAGGCAGCCGTCATGAGGCCCACCCGTATCTCAGCCGGTGTGAGCACATAGACCTCGTGCGCCGAAGCGACGAAGGGCACCAGCGAGAACGCGAGAGCGGGAAGCGAGATGAAAAGGATGCGGCGAAGCGTGACCATGATGCGCATACGCACCATTATGCCCCTTCTTCCAGGGCGTCGGGCGCGCTTTCTCCTTCTTTAGTGTCGAAAAAGCGTTTGAATGCGCCGACCACGCCCCGCGCGGCGCCCGTTGCGTCGCCGAAGACGCCCGAGAGCATCGTCGCGTTCTTGTTCTTCAAGGCAGAGCGGTACATGGCCACCGCCTGCTCGAACCCGACGACCCACCCGGTCTGGCGGACGCTGTTGTAGAACGGCGTGCGGAGCATGTCTCCGCCGGTCTCATACACTTCAGGGTATCCGCGGCAGCGGATCATGTTGTTCTCGTACGAGGCGATGTGACGGCCGGCGCGATCGAGATATGCTTCCTGACCGGTGTATTCGTAGAGCGCCGTCAGGAGCTTGATGAATTCCGCGCCCCAGAAGCTCCAGATCGCCGTGCCGCCGTAGGACGCAACCGCGAAGCGCACGATTGCCACCTGGCGCTCGGCGCGGTCTTCCGCCTGGTAGCGCAGGGGAAACGGCATGTCGATCCCCTTCTCCATCGTGTAGGAGGCCGCGCGCTCGAGATAGCGGCGCTCTTCTGGTTTCGACACATCGAGGAATCCCGTGAAATACGCCGCGAGCCAGTCGGCGGAATAGTAGCGGCCCGCGATGCCGTCGGCGGAGCGGTCTTCGAGGAAATAGCCTTCGCCTTCGTACCAGTACGTCTCGAGGATGCGCGACTTCAAGGCGCCGAGGTCTACCTCAGGGAGTCCATCGAGCCCGAGGATATCCGCGAGCTTGAAGGTCTTCCAGAAGATGACGTTGTCATAGAACGCGCTCGACCGCTCCGTGATGTCCTTCGCGGACGAGATGTGGATGTCGGCGCGGATGAGGCCGCGGACCGGATCATAGACCTGATCGTAATATTTCCAGATGAGGTCGACGATGACCTGGCGGTATTCCTCGACGAGCGCATCTGCCGCTTCTTTCGTTTCGACGCCGAAGCCGTTCTCGGTCTCGAAGGGATAGCGTTTGCCGAAGAACGAATTGTCGCGAAGCGCCGCGAGCGCGAAGAGGATGCCGTAGAGCGCGTCCGACGGATAACGGTAGATGTTGATGCAGGCGACGGCGTGGGGGCCGACAGGAACGATGGTCGTCGTGCAATCGCCGTTGCCCTGGAATGCGGCGAGTGCGTACGCGGTCGTCTGAAGATAGATGCGCTGGCGGTTCTGCCAGTCGGTCTTGCCGAGCGCGGTGCGCGGATCCAATGTCGCGTAGTAGAAGGTGCCGAGGTTCCGGGGATAGAAGACGTTGAAGTGGTCACCCGAGATGAGGTACGGCTTCTTTGGGTCGAACCTGACGCGATGGATGTCGCGGATGACGCCTTGCACGGTCACCGACTTCGCCTTCTCTCCCGCAAAGACGTTCGAGACGATGTGCCAGCCGCACTTCGCGAAGGCGAAGAGGCGCCAGAAGCGCGACTTCTTCACCTCGAGATCGAAACGCTTATGGAGCGCGATGGTCCTTCCCCGCTTCTCTGTTTCGAAAGGATTCCGTACGCGCGAGATGCGGCCGTAGGGGTTCGAGAGGGCCGAGTAGATCATCAACGCCGCCAACGTGAAAAGCGCGATGAGCGCGAACGCGTCGGAATAGTAGTGATGATGGTGATGAAGGACGACCGTGTGGACCGGCATAGGGACAATCTGGAGAAAAGGGCTAGAAACCAGGCTTATCGAGAGACGCTCGAAGCCCGATCACGGGCTCTTCATATAGTGTAAAGCACCGAAGCGCTCTTGTCTTCCCGCTCTTCACCTCATTCCTTCCTATTCGAGCCTTATTCTTCAAGGCCTTTGAAGCGATCGGCGATGATCGCCCCGATCGGGACTCCTTCGCGGAGAAGGCTCTCAGTCACCCCGTCTACGAACGCCGGAGCGCCGGCGACGAGGAAACGCGCGGCGGCATGCGCGCGAGCCGCTTCGACGAGCGCGTGGGGCAGATCCTCCCGCGTCGTTTTTATGCGCACATAGGGAAGGGTCGAAAGCTCCCTGTCATACAGAAAATCGCCGCGCCCGACATGGATGAGGGAAATCGCGCTCGCCGGATAAGAGGGTGCGCGGCTACGGATCAATGAGCGGAAAGGCGCCATACCGACGCCCTGCGCGACCATGACCGTCTCTCCTTCTTCGGGAAGGCTGAGTGCTCCTTTTATCTTGAAAAGCGTCGCGACGTCGCCGGGCCGCATCGCCATGAGTGCGTGCTGGTAGCCGCTTCCGGAGCGCGTGTTCACCGTGAAAAGGAGGTCCGGGTCTCCCGGCGCGTTCGCGAACGAGAATTCACGGACGGCCTTCTCCCCTTCCGGCACATTCGGGACCCTCAGATGCCCGTACTGTCCTGCATGAAATGGGATCGGTTCTTCGGCAGCGAATGAAAACGTGGACACGTCGGCATATTCCTCCTGTCGTTCGCGAAGCGTGAGGGCGTACTGATGGTACTCCGGCGGCATGGCCGCTCATTCTAACGCACAGCCATGCGCGCGAGCCATCGGAACAGGTCAGGGGTTCTTGCGCGGGAGACGCGGGAATATCTGCTCTTCTTCGAGGATCTTGAGGATACGGCCGCGGAGGCCAAAGACACGGGCGATGAGTGCCGCGGCGATGAACGCGAAGGTGACCGCGGTCGGCGAAGAAGCGGAGGCGAAGATCGTCGCGAACAGCGTCGAGCGTATGATCTCGAACACGATATAGAGCGCGAGGACTATCCAGCCGATAGTATCTATTCTCCCCACCACTTTCTCGCCATCCTTGTCCCATGAAAGATGGAATATGCGGCTCGAGAAGAAACCGATGATGGCGCCGATAACGATACCGATGAGCGCGATCGGAATAGTCAGTGCGCCCGTCGCGATATCCCACAGGACAAGAAGGAGCATGACGCCTCCTATGATGAGGAAGATGCGGATGCGCCGCCGCAAGGACGGATGCACGTGCTCTGCAAGATCGCGGGTTTCAGGAGGCATAGAGAGTGAGGCGCATTAATCGCGGTGTTCGACGAGGATCGTGCATTTAGTAACGAGTGCCGCGATCGCTCCGATCGCGGCAAGAGCGGGCGCGAGAAGGGCGCCGACTGCGCCGAGGGTAAGCGGGAATTCGACCAGGGTCTCTCCGGATTCGTTCTTGATGATGATGCGCCGGGCATTCCCCTCTTTCACGAGCCGCTTCACGGTCGAGAGGACTTCGTCTCCCGAAACCTTGAATTCTTCGCTACCCATAAGGGTCGGTTTATTTCTGATTATCGGCCCGGAGCATCTGTATCGCTTCCTGCACCGTCGTCATGAATTGTGCCGGGAATATGATCGTCGAATTCTTTTCGGTCGAGATCTCCGACATGGTCTGGAGGGTGCGCAGCTGGAGCGCGACCGGATGAGCAGCAATGATGTCCGCCGCTTCACCGAGCTTCTGTGCGGCCTGGAACTCGCCTTCCGCCGCCACGATCTTCGCGCGCCGTTCGCGTTCCGCTTCGGCTTCCTTCGCCATCGCGCGCTGCATGTTGTCGGGCAGCGTGATGTCCTTGATCTCGACGGCAGTCACCTGCGCCCCCCACGGCTCCGTGTGCGCGTCGATCACATCCTTGATCTGCGCATTGATATCGGCGGTCTGCGACAGGAGCTGGTCGAGCATGAACTGGCCGACGACATTCCTGACCGTGGTCTGTGATATCTGATTCACCGCGTCATGCACGTTCTCGATCGCGACGACCGATTTCTGCGGATCGACGATGTGATAGTACGCGACGGCCGCGATGTCGATGGAGACGTTGTCCTTCGTGATGATCTTCTGCGACGGGATGTTCATCGTGATCGTCCGCAGGGTCGTCTTAGTCATCATCTCGAAGAACGGGATGAGGAGGATGAGCCCGGGACCGCGCACGCCCGTCACCTTCCCGAGGAAGAAGATGACCCCGCGATCGTATTCCTTCACGATCCTCAAGGATGCTCCTACGAGCACGATAAGTACGAGTATGAGGATAGGGAGCCAGATCATGACGCTACAGGAGGGCTCTTACGAGCGCGACGCAGCTTTCGCCATGCGCGATGCGCCTTTGGATGCTTTCTTTGCGGCGCGCTTGAGGTGCGGCTCGGCCTTCTTACGGGCTTTCCGGAATTCCTTCCATGCGCCCTTGAGGGCTTTCCTGAATTTCGCGAGGTCTTTCGGGTCTACCTTCGGGAGCGTCTGGTACTTCAGGACGACCGCATCCACGACCGCCTTGTAGTTCTTCTCGTCGAGCGCCGCATCCTTGAGCTTCATGGCGCGAACCATGATCTCTTTTTCGGCCTTCGACATCCATTTGAGAGCATGGTCTCTGTGTTTCTTGGCGTTCTTGTCGGCATAGAAATAATAGCCCGCCGCCGCGGCACCGAGGGCTGCTGTCACTCCGGCTGCTATACCTGCTTTCGTTTTTGTATCCATAAAATTTAGTTAGAAGCTACGTTTGTAAATCACTCGCCTTCCTCATCATCGTCATCCTCCTCGATGATGCGTCGGCGTCGAGTAGGCTTTTTCTTCGGACTCATGCCGCCGGTAAGGCCCTGGAGGAACGAGAAGAAACGCCATACGTGTTTCCCGCCGTTGAGGACCGTTTCCCTGACCCGCTCGATATCCTCGGCTATCGCATCGGTCCCCTCGCGCATCGTCTCGGTGATGGCGCGGACGTTCCTGAGGATACCGATGAGGTAATACAGCGCGATCGCGCCGAAGATGGTGAGGACGATCGAACTGAGCGCCGAGATGAAAAAGAACACGTTGGTTTCGAGCACCTGGTTCATGGGCGCAGTATACCCTAGGAAGACATTCGCCCATCGGGACAGGCGACACCCTCCTCAAGAGATTCTGCCGGAATCTTATTGATATTGTATGAAGAGCGGCTCTGGCGTGAGGTTCAACAGCTGTGCGGGCGTCATCATAGCGGTCGACGGCGGCTTGAGGTCGTTCTTATAGAAGAGCTTGAAGCCGGTGAACTGGACGGGCTCGTCCTCTATGAAATACGTATACGTCCCCTTTTTCTTCGCCCCCGAACCCCAGCCGTCCATGTCCATAACGAGCTGCACTTCCGGCATCGGCGTGATGTTCTTGTAGCCGGTCACCATGTCCTCGGTGAAGCGATGGATGACGAGTATCTTCGGCGGGAGATTGTTGTCGTCGACGAGCTTCGCGAGGAAATTCGCCGCGTAATTCACGTCGGATGAGCTGAAGGTTCCTATCTCGTGCCCCGGTGGCACGCCGTCTTTCATCGAGAACTCGGGGTCGATTGCAAGATGCACATTCGGCAGCTTGAGATAGGGCGCAAGAAGCGGCAACTCGGTCTGCAGTGTCGAGAGCCCCACCTGCACATCGAGGACGACGATGCCGTTCACCTGATTTGCGAGATCAATCGCCTTCTGTATCTGGCTCGCGGGCATACGTGCGCGGTACTTGCCGTCCGCGCCAGCAGAAGCCTGCGCCGTCACGGCGATGTAATCGATCGCGGGAATGACGGGCGTGGACGGATCGGCGGCCTGCCCCGAAGCTACGGTGGCTTTGAGCTTCGCGATCATCTGATCCGGCGGATACTGACCCAGGACGCCCATGCCGGTGGAATAGAAGTTACCGTAATACGCGACAATGCGATTGAACGGAAGAAGCGCGCCGGCGTTCGGATAGACCGTATGCACCGGCCAGAGCGTCTTTTTGGTCGTCGAGGCGAGCGCGCCGTACATCGCGCCCGTCGGCAAGGTAGAGCTCGCTAAGGGGAGGCCGTTATTCGCGATAAGCCAGAGCTTCTTGTCGTAGGCAGCCTTGTCGAGCTGCGGCACCGGTATCGCTGTCGCAGCCTCTGCCGCTCCCGCCTTGATATCGGCGACCGCGGTCGAGAATTCCTTCGGGAAGAACCCTACATAGAGCGCGATCGTGATGACCAAGAGGGCCGTGAACATGATCGGGAGAGCATGCGGGTGCTGCGCGAGCCGACGGTGCTCGTGCGCCTCTTCGTGATGTCCGCGACGTTTCGATGTTTTTTCTTTGGCCATCGTATGCAAAAAGGTATCGGAAAGGAATTCTAACACGGAGCGTTTTTCCCGATCATCCGGCTTCATGCAGACACCGGCGCCAATGCGCGTGACTACATTCGTTCGAGGCCTAGGCCTCGAACATCACTATCCTGCTGCCATGGCTTCGGCTTTCATTTCGGCAGAGAGTTCCCTTCCGTCGCCGGTTTTCTTAAGGAGAAGGAGCGCGGCCAAGCCGCCGACGAACATCGCGCCTGCGGCGTACACGAAGACCGTCCCGTATGAAAGGAGGTCAGCTTTGAGGATGATGAGCGCCGAGCCTTCCGCGACCGCCTGCGGGAGATGGCTCCTGACGATGGAATTCTGCGCGACGCTCATCACGTTCGAGTTCGTGAGGTTCGTGAGGAGCGTGCCGAAGACCGCGATGCCGAAGGCGCCGCCGATGTTGCGTACGAGGTTGAGGATGCCGGACGACATGCCGACCTCATTGACCGGCACGGCGGTCGTAGCCGCAGTCGTGAGAGGCGCCATGCCCAGACCCAGGCCCGCGCCAAAGAGGATGAGCGGTATGACGAAATCGCCGTAGCTCATCGCGGGATCGAGCGAGTGGAGCATGAAGAACGAGAGCGCCGCGAGCGCCATGCCGAACGACACCGTGTAACGCGGATTGAACCGGTTTGCGAGGACGGCACCTAACGGTGCGAAGATAGGCAGCGCAAGACCCATCGGCACGAAGAGGAGTCCCGTCTGTATGGCGTTATAGCCGAGGAACGTCTGCGTGAAGACGGGCAGGAGGAACATCGCGCCCATCATGCCCCCGAAGGAGAGGAACGATACGATGAGTACCGAGACGATAGTGGGATTCTTGAACAGCTTGAAATCGATGATGGGATGAGCATGCTTCGTCTCCCAGATCCATGTGAGGAAGCCGAAGACGATCGTCGTGCCATAGCACAGGAGGCTTCCTACCGAGAGCCATCCCCAGGTCTGCCCCTGGTCGAGGACGAGCACCATCGCGGTGATGGCACCAGCGAGGAGGATGGAACCGAACCAGTCGAACGCGCCGCGCTCTGTCGGGCGGTCGTGCGGCAAGAACGCGAGCGTCATGAGAAGCCCCGCGATGCCGATCGGCAGGTTTATGTAAAAGATCATCCGCCATGAGAAGTTGTCGATGAGCCAGCCGCCCAGCAAGGGGCCGATGACGGACGACACGGCGAAGGACGACGTCCAGATGCCCAAGGCCTGCGCACGGGCTTTCGGATCGAGGAATGATTTGGCGATAAGAGACATCGCGGTCGGATAGATGGCAGCTCCCACGAGGCCCTGGAGCGCACGGAAGACAACGAGCGACCCGAAGTTCCACGAGAGCCCCGTGAGGACCGACATAACGATGAACCCGATGAAGCTCCACACGTAGATGACACGGTTGCCGAACATGTCGCCGAGCTTACCGAAGACTGGGACGAAGACGGCGTTGGTGATGATGTACGCGGTCGCGATCCACGCCGCGGCCGAGACCGAGATGCCGAAATCGCCGATGACCTTCGGTACGGCGAGGTTCACGACGGTGCGGTCAAGACCGATGAGGAGCGTCCCCACCATGACCGTGAGAAGGACGAGCCAGGGGTTCGGCCCCTGCGGTTTTGCCGCGGGGACTGTGCCCTTCCCTTTCCCTGTCTCAGCTGACATGCTTCTTGTTTATTTCGTGTATATCCAGATGCGCGCGGACATGCCGTTCCGGAACTGCGGATCCTTCGACGGGTCATAGCTTATCTTGATGTCGAACGACTGCGTCGAGCGCTCGTTAGAGATATCGAAGACGACTCCCGATGCGTGCGATGTCGGGCTCACTTCGGAGACGACCCCGGTGAACGATTGCCCGCCGTACGCGTCGACCGTGAATTTCGCGGTATCACCGACATGTATCGAGGAGAGTCCTTTGTTCTCGTCCACCTGTCCGACGACGCGAAGCTCTGACGGATCGATTACCTTCACGACGGGCGTACCGGGCGCAACGCTCTCGCCGATATCGTTTGCCGCCGAGATGACGAGGCCGCCTGCGGCCGATTTCACCAATTCGTCCCCTACCTGCGCGACGACTGTGTTCGGCGGGATAGTCTCCCCTTCCGTGACGAAGACGTTCCGTACGATGCCGCCCTGGGTCGGCGCGAGATCCACTTCCGGCGCCTGGATGACCGCCTTGTCGATGTAGACCTGGGACGATGAGACCGCGAGGTACGCGAAGGTCGCCATTCCGCCGCCGATGAGTACGACAAGCGCGGCTGCGATCATGAGCGCGCGACGCTCGAACGTCTTTATTTCTTTCTTTACCTCCGCTTCGAGAGCGGGTTCTGATGTGCCGTGAGTTGCCATAGTGTCCGACATGTTTTTGAAAATGATTACTGAGCGTTCTGCGTAGCGGGTTGTATCGTCGCGTTCGCCGTCATGCCGGTCTTCGCATCAGGCTCTGAAGCGTCGAACGCGAGCGTCACCTTGTAGGCGGAGACGCCGTTCACCTGGCTCGGCGCGGTGTCGAGGGTCGCTACGTGCGCCGCGAAATGCCGATCGCTTCCGAAAGCGTCGAGCGTCACGTCGGCGGCGTCCCCTACCCGCAGGCGCGTCACGTCTATTTCCGTCACATACACGGTGACCTGGAGCGCGGCGGCAGGTACGAGCGTTATCGCGGGCGTATTTGCCGATGCGAGCTCTCCCGCCTTTATCGAGACGCTCCCGACCGTGCCGGAAAATGGCGCGCTGATGATGTTGTTCGCGATCTGCGCGTTTACCGCATCGACCGACGCGGAAGCCTGATCGAGAGACGCTTGCGCTGCTTGGATGTCTTCGGACGAAGCGCCCGCGAGGAACTGGTTAAGCGTCGCTTGCGCGGTGGCGACGAGAAGCGCGTCAGATTGAAGAGCCTGTTTCTTATCGGTGAGCGCGGTGATGAGCGCGTTCACGGCGCTCCGTGCGCTTGAAACAGAAGCCTGCGCTGTTGCGATCTGCGTCGCACTGAAAGAGCTCGATGGCGTCGCCCCGAGGAGCGCCGCGTAGAGATCGTTCTCGTATTGCCGCACGACGGTGAGGTGCGCAAGCGCGTTCGTGAGCGCCGCATCAAGATCGGCAGTCGACGGTGCGCTGAGGCCGGCAACTTCCGTGTTCCATGTCTTCAGTTCTGCGCCCACCGTCACGCGGTCCGCGATAGCCGTACGCGCCGAAGCCGAATCGGTCGTCGTGAAAAGAAGCTGCGGATTGACGGTGTCGGCGTTCGCGAGCGCGATGTCTGAATCGAGACGCACGGCATCTGTGGCTTTCGCGACCGTATCAGAGAGCGCGGCCGGGATGTCGGCATACGCGTTTGCGAGCGTCTGCTTGGATTGATCCACTGCCGCCTGTTTTACAGCGACGTCGGTCTGGCGCGGCGGATTCTGAAGGCTCTGGAGCTTTGCTTTCGCTGCGACTTCCCCGGCGGCTGCCTGGTTGCGCTGTGCGATCAAAGCTGCGATATCAAGAGATGCGAGAGTCTCTCCCGCATAGACATGGTCGCCTGCCTTCACGTTCACTGCTGCGACGCGGCCCTGAGAAGCGAAAGAAAGGTCGGGATTCTGCAGAGGCTCCACGACGCCTGAAGCCGTCACCGGACTCGACGTACCCGTCGCGGAGACGTTCACGTTCACTGCGGACGGCTTTGCCGTACCGGTAAGGAAATATGCGGCGGACCCAAGACCGATGACGACAATGCCGCCGATCGCCCAGATAATGTACTTATGCGTCAGAAGATCCTTTAAAGAGTTCGATGGCATAGCTGTTTATTCTTGTACCATTATTGAAAGAAGCCTGATAAGTTCGCGCCGGTCCTTCGCCGACAAAGACCCCATGATGCGCCGGAGCGCTGAGGCCCTGATGCGTGTGGTCCGCTTTAAGAGCGCTGCGCCCTTTGCCGAGAGCGCGATCCGGACGAGCCGCCGGTCCTCGAGGTCGGTGCGGCGTATCAGATATCCTTCGCTCGCGAGCTCTTCGACGAGGCCGGTCGCCGACGGGCCGCTCACGCGCAGATATCCTGCGATCTCGCGCATGGTAGGCGCGCCGCGCTCGCCGACGAAACGGAGGGCTTCCGTCGCCGCAAGCGGGAGGCATCCGTCATCCCCGCCGATCATCGCGCGCCGGATGATGCGTCCGAGCTCGAACATGAGCGCGAGCGCTTTCTCGCTCTCCCCGCCGGCCGTACGTTTCATACGCGCATCCATATTCTTCTAAATAGTTAGGAAACCTAAGTATATGCCATACGCACCTCCCGGTCAAGCCGGGAGGTGCATATCCGGGTCTACGGGCAGCGTTCAGCCCTCGCGATTGACGGTGGACTCGGCTTCAGCCTGGAGCGCTGCTTCAGAATCGGCAAGCGTCGAGAGGTGTTCTGCCTGCGCGTCCAGCTCCGCCGCTTCGCCGCGCTTCTGTTCCGCAAGGCCTTTGAGCTCCCCTGCCTGCGCTCTCATCGAATCAGCGTCTGCCATACGGCCATGAAATCACGGACGGATGAGCGGCCGATGAAGCAGCGGGCCTAAAAGCCGCTTAACTTACGTTCAGTGCCACGCGAGCGGCTTCCGATTCGCGCAGGGCGGCTTCAGATTGCGCCTGCGCGGACGCCACTGCCCGCAACTGATCCGCCATGAGATGCTCGCCGTATGATCGCGTGTCGAGATCTTCGGCTGCCCTGAGTGTTTCGATGGATGTCATAGATACCCATCAAACCATAGCGTCATGAGCCCGAGGTGAACTGGGCATAGGGATTTTCAGCGACGGAGTTTCCTTGAAAACGCCCGCGGAACAGGCTATTGCGGCGACGGTGTCGCGGGCGCCGGAGGAAGTACGAGTGCGGTGTTGTTGGGGAGCGTCATGTGGGCGAGAAGGTCGTTGAGGCTTGCCGTCAGCGCAGCTTGATCGTCAGCAGTGAATTCCTTGATGCTTCCGGCTGGGTAATTAGCGAACTGCGTAGCGCCGATCCTTGTCTCGAGCTCGTAGCAGGTGGCAGTGGGGCGATAGAAGACGCGGTAGAGATCGCCGCTCGCATAGTGCCCTGCGCCCGCATCGCCTACCGAAAACACGCTCGCGCCGTAGGAAGAAAAGCTCGACGTCGTAGCGGGTTGAGTCCCGGCGCCATAGCCGTCGGGCGGCGTGCGCAAGCACACGCTCTCGCTCGCGAGATCAGGGCGCTTCTGTATGCGCACGCCGGCGCTCTCGAAGTTCGTTCCCTGATAGTCGGCCCCTATGTAGTAGAGACAGTAGCCGAACCCTTGCGCGCACGGCGGGATATAGGAATGGACGAGCACCTGATCGGCGCTGACCGCGAGGCCAAACGTTGCCGAAGGGAATGCGAACGAGACCGTGCCGTCTGAGATGGTCTGATCGTAGACGGGCGTCGTCGAAGCGGTCGAAGGCGTCGTGGTGGCCGTAGTCGAAGGCTGCTGCGGAATAGAGCTGCTCCTTTGCCACAGGATCGCGAGCGCTCCCGCGACGACGACAAGGACGATGATGAGGATGGCGGTCCAGTTGGTTTTTGAGCTCATGATGCGTGTGATGCCTATTCACTATACCTGACGTATGAGAAAGGGTTTTCTTAAGGGTGCTTAGCTCTCTTTGGTTAATCGCCTCGCTCAAAAAGCACGGCTTCGATGTTGTTTCCATCAGGATCAAGGAGAAAGGCCGCGTAGCCGTAGCCGTCGCGACGACCGGGCTTGCCGTTATCCTTCCCTCCCGCCTTCCGACCCGCAGCGTGAAATGCCTGGATCGCCTTCCGGGACTTGGCGAGGAAGGCCACGTGGACCTTGGGTGTCGTGCGCTTCTTGGTTATCCAAAAGCTCGTGTGGCCGCCTTCCTTGAAGCCGGCTGCGGTGGGCGCGTAGTCCTCAGTGAGCGTGTAGCCGAGGGGCTGGAGCGCCGCGATGTAGAACTTCACCGCCTTCGGGAAGTCCGTCACGGGCATCGAAACGTGCTCGAGCATGGGATACCTTCACCATAGCAGTCGAAATATTAAGAGCAGATGAAGCGCTAGTCCTCCAACATATCGAGCACCAATCCGCCCCAGGTGAACTCGTGGGCACCGTATCCGGTGCCGTCTTCAGGGTCGAAGTATTCGCGGAATCCGTTCTTCTCGAGAAGCGTCACGGAGGTGTTCAATATGAAGCGCGCTTCCCTATCGAAGCCGTATGCGACGAGCCCTTTATAGATGAACCAGTGCGGCGCCATCCAGATGGGTCCGCGCCAGAAGCCGTTCCGGCGATACGAGGGTTCTCGCTTCGAGACCGTGCGGATGCCGAAGGCCGAACGGAAGGTCTCGTCGTTATGGAAATGCTGTTCGATGAGGCGCTCGGCCTCTTCTTTGGTATAGATGTCGGCGAAAAGCGGCGCAAAATGCGCCCAAGTCTCCACCTTGAGGGGCTTGTAGTCATGGTTCGCGGCAGAATAGAAGACGCCGTCGTGGAAGAGATGCGTCCGCATCGCTTCTTTGATGAGGCCCGCATGCAACGTGGCAAAATGCTCGCCTTCGGCGTCACCGAGCAAGGACGCTATGTGGCAGAGGATCTCGAGATTCTTCACGAGAATCGAGTTGAACGGTACGTCCTTGACCCAGAAGTTCTCGCTCATGCACGTCGCCGCATCGAAATTGCAGATGCGATTCATATCAACAAGCTTGTGCCGGAGGATGAAGTGCTCGGCGAACGAAACCTTGGGCGGCACATGCATGGGCGAGTCGAACCGCGGGCTGTTGTCTTCGCCAGACTCGTCCGGGTTGATGATGCCGATGAGGTGATGATCCTGCGGGTCGCGCTCCTCGATGAGGTAGCGGTAGTACGAAAGGAGTTTCGGGTAGATGACCTTGAGGAACGCGGGCCCGTCGCCGAGCGCGCGATGCACTTCCCACGCGGCATAGGCGAGCATGGGCGGCTGGGTGATGGAGCTCGTGCCTTTCCTGCCCCACCCCCACTGGTACGGCCGCGTGATCTTCTCTTCCCAGAAGATGATGTGCGGGATCATCCCGTCGGGGAGCTGTCTTGAGACGAGCGAGAGCAGTTCTTGCTTGGCGATGTCGGGCTCGCGCTTCGCGAGCATGATCGCGTGAAAGCACGAATCCCAGAGCCATTGGTACGGATATGTGGAGGGCGACGGGACGGTGTAGATGTGGCCCTGCTTCTCGCGACGGTTCTTCTCGAGGAGTTTGAACGTCTCAGCCGCGATATCCATCACAGGATTATAACGCCGCGCGGACGCTTCCTGCCGAGCGTCGTCTGCTGAAGCACAAAACTACTGCGCTTTCGTCGAACAATTCGTGTAGCTCATCGAATCGTTGTTCACTTCAACGAGCGCATTACCGCCTTTGTCCCAGAAGATGGTTGATTCGCCATCGTTCGCATAGCGGGCACCGTCGGCGGAAATCGTCTGTTTCAAGGAAACCTGCGTGCCGTCAGAAAACGCGAGCTGCGCGGAGCCGGTTGGTTTGGGCGGCTGTCCGGGCGTGGATGATGCGGCGGCCTGAGGAGCGTCATAGAAAGAGGCTTGTATCGTCTTTCCCCCATCGCACACGTATGAGGCCTGTGCGACTAAGGTCGGCGCGACGACGGTGCCGGTAAGCGTGCCCGTTGACTGCGAAACCGGCTGAGCGGGTTTTGATTCCAGATACCAGATGCCGACCGCCGCCACGATGACCGCAGCGATGATGACGATCCAACCTGTCCTATTCATAGACGAAGGATACCAGGCGATGATGAAGGGACGAGTAAGAGAGGCTATGCGTGCTCGAAGAGGTGTGTGATGCGCCACTTGCCGGAGCCCGCGAGAGCGATGGCACCCGCGTTCAAGGCAAGGAGTATCTCCAAGTCATGTACCCCGAGTCCGCGGGCAAAGCCCGTGAGAAAGACCGCGAATATCATCTCGATCATGAACGCGACCGCGAAGACGCGCGTGAAGATGCCGAGAACGAGGGCGACGCCACCGATGACCTCGAGCCATGCGATGAACATCCCTACCCAGCCCGGAAAGCCGAAGTGTGCCATCATCGCGACCGGCATCGCGATGTTCGTCACCTTGGCGATACCGTGTTCGATGAACACGTAGGCCGTCGCCGCACGGACGATGAAGAGCCCCGCGTCAGGCTTGAAGAAATATTTGCTGACCTTGTCGAGAGCATTCATAGTTATGGTTTTGCTACAGCCCAGCCGCTCACGGTCGCGCCGTTCGCATCGTTGGGGCTTTGATCACGATAATAGAAGTAGAGCGGCTTGCCGTTATACGTCACCTGCATGGTGCCGTCGGAACGCATGATGGTGCCAGACTTTCCGTTGATGCCCGCTTCAAGATTCGCGAGGACACTCGCATCCTTCACCGTATAGGGCGGCCAGTTCTTGGCACACGTGCCGGTGCAGTTCGACGTGCCGTTCGTATCTCCTGAATACGTGTAGAGCGTCATCGCGTTCGACGCGACGAGATAGCTTCCTAACGCCGCGTTCGAGTTCATGCCAAGGAGCAGATTTCCCGGCGAGTAGTCGTTACCGTTCTGATTGTTCTGAGACACCGTGCCTGTCTGTGGGCCGGTGACTCCCGTCGAGGTGGCGCCCGAAACAGGCGTACCTGTTGTGGTCTGCGTTCCCGCTTGCTGGTTATCCGGCACCCAATGCGTCGTGCCGTACCAAGCCCATACGCCGATAAGTATGACTGCGATGATCGCTATCCATGCCCAAGGTTTCATATAGAAAATGATGGGTTAATGGGGACAGTATACCCGGTCAAAAACGGTAGGCATTCAGCCGCTTCGCCAGGGCCTTCGGGTTCGGCTGTGTCACGCCCACGAGCGCCCAAAACGCCGGAGAATGATTCAGATGCCGTATATGGCAGAGTTCATGCACTACCACGTAGTCCAATAATTC
>FTGQ01000077.1_pt1 | contig 38360 bp, 33 predicted proteins | sample 1640761 | NCBI WGS metagenome assembly FTGQ01 (sample SAMEA3914789, study PRJEB12502) | metagenome | biome: forest; material: soil | place: Canada | collected 2011-07-03 | depth 0.3 m
AGCCTGAACCGCTCGTCGCGACAGTGCCGCTCAAGGAGCCGCTCCCGCTCGTGACGCTGCCGGTAAGCCCTCCGCTGCCGCTCGTGACGGAGCCGGTGACGGAGCCCGAACCGGTCGTCGCGGCGCCTGACGTCAACGTTCCGGTGACTTCGGACGCGAGGGCCGGGCTTGCGGCCGCGATCACGGCCAGAAGGGCTATCGCCGGGACAAGGATCTTGACGTTCATATCAGTCGTTATGATGAAGCTGATAATCCTGTTCCGTTCGCGCTAGGGCGCGGTCGAGGTCGCCGTGCTCGGATCCGAGAAGGCGCTGAAGATCGTCGAGTAGCTGCCCGCGAGGGTGCCCGTCGGGATCTTGACCTCTACGGTGAGGTCGACCTGGCGTCCGGGCGTCGAGGTCGAGGTGTCGCCGTTAAGGTAGAGCCAATCGCTGTAGCCGTTCGAGGTCTCGATGATCGACGAGTCGGTCGTCGAGGCGTTCGATGACTGCGACGAGAAGACGCGGACGTTGCCCGCGATCGGGACCGTGCCCGAGCCGTTCGTCATCGAGAAGTCGTTGAACTTCACGCGGAAGGCGTTCTCGTTGTCAGGGACTGTGAAGTGAAGGGTCCACTGCCAGCCGTCCGCATAGGTGTTGTCCGCGATCGCGTTCGCATTCACGGCGTCAGCGCCATTGAAGGCGAGCGGGGTAGAGCTCGCGGTCGAGCTCGTCACAAACGTCATGTCGCTCGACGTTGCAGTGCCTGCCGTGTCAGACTCAGTCACCTTGAAATGGTAGACCGATCCTTCTGAGAGGCTCGTCAATGTCGCCGAGTGCGTCGTAGAAGCCGTGGTCTCTGCGGTCGAGGACGAGCCGTAGCTCGCGGTCGAGCCGTAGCTCACCATGCCGGTCGCCGCGACATCCGTATTCCAGGTGATCGTGGCGGCATTGTTCCCGATGTTCGAGACGGCGATGTTCGAGATCACCGGAGCGGCCGCTGGGACTGCCTCGGCGAAGTCGATGTTAAGCGTGTTCGACTGGTTGCCAGCCGCATCGCTCAAGGAGAGGGTGCAGGCATGAGGACCGACCGCGAGCGTATTGAACGTGATCGTGGTCGTGCCCGCAGCGGCGTCCGTCGTCGCCGACGAGCAGCCGCCGCCCAAAGCGAGCGTACCCGCTTCGGTCGAACTGAAGGCGAATGACGGCGTCGCGTCCGTAGTAGTCGCGGCCACGCCGGTCACCTGCGCGATGACGGGTGCAATCGTGTCAGACGTGAAGGTCAGCGTGTTCGAGGCCTGGTTGCCCGTCGAGGAGGCGACCGAAGTCACTGTATCCGCCGGGATCGAGACCGAAACCGAACCCTCGCTCGAAGGGTTCACGTCGAAGGTATAGCTGGTGCCGCTGCCCGAGACATTCGTAATCGTACCGTTCGACACGTTCACGGATGTCGAGGCGAAGCCGCCGACCGCTTCAGAGAAGGTCGCGGTGACCGCTATCGAAGCCGCGTTCGTGGTCGTAGCATTCGCCGACGAGAGGACGACGGTCGGCCCGTTCACGGCCGCGGATGCTGAACTCGCGATGCCGATGATCGCGAGCATGAGTCCGAGCGCTGCTATCGTCCCCGCTGCTGCGGAGGCGAGAGGCGTCAGATGTGAAGATCTCATATCTGCTTATGGGTTAAAGGTTCTTGGTAATACTGTCGTGCCGCGTGTCTAGGTAACGTTCCCGCGCGCATGCGACGCGATAAGAAACGTTCGTGGAATGCGTTTCTTACGCGCGCTCGCGTGCGCTCGAGGATATACGGCCTCGCTGCACGCTCGATTACTCACTATAAGAACGCGCTATGAATCAGTTGTGAATCATCGAGCGCTCATCATATGAAGCGCGGATGGAGAAACAGCGATATGAAAATTTATTTTTTACGTGTCATTGGCCGGGCATTTCCACTGCGGATACCACCAAGCGTTCGTCATACGTGAAGCCTATCGCGTTCGAATACATCCATTTTCCTGCGCAGGTGATGAGGTTCAGATACTGGCCGCCTCCTTCAGTGAAGATGCTTGAGGGAACGGCATCGTAGGGATAGACCGTGGAACCGGTGACCCTAAAACGGAGCGTCGCCCCTGATTTCGTTGTTACGTCGATCTCATCGCCAGGCTGCACATCCGAAAGCTTCTTGAACGCGCCGTCGAGGCCGAGGCCATTGTCGAGATGTCCCGCGATGACCGCGCTGCCGAACTGGCCCGGTGCCGTCCCGTTCTCATACCAGGCGGCGTCGGCGAACTTTTTCGGCGCTGCCATGCGATCGTTACCTATAAGGCCGACCGTTTCGATGCTCGCATCGATGGAAACGGAAGGGATGGAAATGTGCTGAGGGGGATCGGCAGGTATCGTGGACGCTTCGGCTGGCTGAGGATTGGCAAATTCCGCACTGGGGTCATATACGAACGTGAACACGAGCGTCGTCGCGAATATGCCGAGAGCCAGAAGGCCTATCGCTCCCGCGACGATCTTACGTCTGGTTGTTTTTTTCATGCGTGAGAGGAGACGTATGAGCGAGTATGGCCTTTCGGCATGAATGGGAAATGAATCGGTATGAGCCCGTCCGAGCCATGGACACGGCCCCCTTTCTACGCTATAGTTGCGGCATGTCGCAGGATAATCTCATCCGCATGAAGTCGTCGGGCTCGGGTCATGTCATCTGGACCACGAAGAACAAGAAAAAGCTCGCGAACGTCAAGATGTCCCTCAAAAAGTACGACCCCGTATTGCGCAAGCGCGTTGCCTTCAAAGAAGCGAAGAAATAAACCCGGCCTTCCGGGTTTTTAATTTGGGCCGTATACTGGCCGCGAAGGGCCTATAGTTTAATGGCAGAACGTCGGTCTCCAAAACCGTCGGTCGAGGTTCGATTCCTCGTGGGCCCGCTGGTATATTCTCAGTATTGGATGTAGAACGGTTTTTCCGGCCTAAAGATATCTCTCTTATCGAGCAGGTGTAGTATTTGACAAAATAGATTATCTATGATATAGTCTTTACGAGATTTAAGATTTTTAGATAAAAAAACATGATTGATATTAATAGTCCCGACAGCCTGATCCTCAGAGGGAAAATTTTCGAAAGCAGGCAACGGAGCGCGCTCAGCGAGGCCGCCATGGACAGGGCACGCAGGGAAAGAGATATGGCTCACTATGCTTCCAAAAAAAGCGAGGGAATACGTGCAGAAAGAGCAGCAAGGGCTGAAGCGGGTCTCGTTGGTTCTTTGGCGATCGGGAGCGGGCTCGCTCTGCTCATTTTGAGTCCAGAGCCCATCTTAAAGGCCGCTGGAGCTGTTCTTATTGCAATGGGTACTCCTTCAGCAGTTGGGGCGGCTGGCCAAGCAATCAGAGCGTAGCGAAAACCTAACAGAGGCGATTTCTCCGAGTCCAGAGTACTCAGCCTCAATAAGGCTGTGGCCGCGTACCGTATATCCTGTCTATAGAAATATACTGTGCGCATATGGCTTCCGAAGAAGGGGAAGGCCGACGACGGCCGCGCTCTGTCCGCCATGAAGAGCTTATCGATGTGGATGGTGAAGAATCATCTCGAAAGGCCAGAAGCCCTCGGATCAAGTTTCACCGCATCCGTCAGGAAAACCTGGAGGATGCCATCCGTGCCGCGCAGAGCGCATTCCGCGAACCTGCCGACCGAGAGGCGATCGATGAGGCGTATCGGTTAAGCGCTCGGGGTGATATCGGAGGGATGAAGCGCGCAGGATTCCGCACCATGAGCTACTGGACAGCTGCATCTCCCGGAACGCCGAAACGGATCCATGGCGTTACAGGGCTTGAAGAATATCTTGAGGATCCCCCGGATCGCGTTCGGCTGGGTTGGTTCGGCACCGTCCCGGAGTCACGGGGAAAGGGTTTCGGACGCGCGATCCTGAAAAGGACCATCGCGAAGGCGCGGACGCTCGGGCGGGATAGGTTACGTCTCTGGACGACGATGTCGGCTGACGAGGTGCCCGCACAGGTCATGTACGAGGATTTCGGTTTTCATATCGTCGATGACGAAGAGGCGCGGAGCGTCGACCCTGAAGTGATCATTCGGGAAAAAGACCTGCGCTAGCCGAATCGAAGTTTCTTCACGCACGCGGCCGCTGCCTTTCGCAATGCCCAGCTCAATCCGAGTATGATGACGATGTCCACCGTGAACGCCGCCCACGCCGGGACACGCGTGAAAAGGAAATCGTACCGATACATGATCGGCCAGTGGAGGAGATACAGCTCGTAGGAGAAGAAACCGATGACGCCGAGGAACCGTATACGCGTCCGCTTGATGAGGAAATAGGCGAGGACGATCATCCCGGTAAGGAGGCTCCCATATTGTTCGAGCGAAGAGCCGACCGCAGAGAAGTACGCAAGATAGACAACGGCGCCGAGAAGCGCTGCGCATGCGCATATACGCAGGATCCCTGGCATCTTCCGGATGCGGTCGGCCACTGCCATGCGTACCTTTTCATGTCGCGCATATAATCCGCCGAGGGCGACTCCCACGGGAAAAGCAAGCGTATGGACGCCATACAGGACCGCGACGCTCGAAAAATAGGGGAGATTGAGCATCAGTATGCAGGTCATCGCAGCATATAAGAGCACCGCTGATACGAGCGGGCGCCTCTTGAAGAAAAAAAGCGGGAAGAGGGTATAAAAGAACAGTATGAAGGTGAAATACCAGAGCGGCGAGTCTATGTCGGTATAGAGGTTCGCATGGGGGAAGATGCCGAGGAACGACCGCACCATGTATGAAAGCGGATAGGCACTATGCAGGAAGAGCGCGTCCGCCGCGAAGAAAAGAAGGAGGACGATCCAGAGCGGCGCATAGAGTTTGGGAAGGTGGCGCTTGTAAAACGCGAGCGGCGCGAGCGGCCGTTTCATCATCGAGACGGTAAGGCCGAATCCTGAAACCAGAAGGAAGAGGTCTACGCCCACGCCCGCAAGGATGGAAAGCGGGAAGAGGAATCGCGTATCGGAGGCGAGAAAGTAGCCGACATGGGCGAAGATGATGGCGAACATCGCGAAACCTTTCACCTCGTTCGTGCTTTCAGGGGGGAACAGTTCAGTATCGGTTCTCTTGCGAAGCGATACGACGAGGGCTATGCAAAGGAGTATCACGATCACTGTCGTCGAAAGGACGGGCTCGATGACAGCTTTCGGCATGAGGGAATCCTAGCATTCCCGTCCTTTTTCATGCACAGCACTCGTCCGGCAGATGAAGTCCGAGCTATATAATGAATTCATGAAGCGGCCGCTTGTGCTGGGAGCCGTCATTGTTTTGGTTGGCGTGCTCGGAGGCCTTTTTTTTGCCGCCTCGAACCTCCATCTTCTTGATAATCTCTTCAAAGGACAGCCGGCTGAGCCATCGACATCACTTGCCCCACTGACAGGATCGAGCACGACTCAGGCGGCAGGACCGGCTGTCCAGGTATATCCGCATGCTCCCGCGCCAACGGCTGCCGAGGACGCGGCAAAGAACGGTTACAGTATCGGCCTTAAGCAGGGCGTCTCGATAGCTGCAGGCGCTTCTATCATCACCAAGGCAGGTGGCACGATAATCGCTCCTATCCCCGAGATCTCGGTGATCAAGGCCCATCTGACTGCCGACCAAGCTGTGAGCATTGCAAAGAATTCTTCAGTTATTTGGGTCGAAATAAACCGTACCGCTGCTCCCTTGGGAGAAACGGAGCAGATTTCTCTATCAGATCTGTTCATACCATTGGTTCCGATAGCGCATGCTGCCGGCCAGACCAGGCTCGTGCGTCTATTCGAGCTCGATGACGGCGCGAACGCGCAGCTCAGCTACGGGACCACGACATCACTTGTTACCGGCGTAAGCGTATTCTCGCCGCCTGAAGCGGACGGGAGCGTGGGTCATGGGGCAAAAATAGGACTTGCGGCTAAGCAGATCATTGCCCAAACGGGTGCCCAGGTGGAATTGGATTCGATCAATATCACCTACGGCGATGGAACCACCGCCATCGACCTCTCTCTCATTGCGCAAGGCCTCATACAAGCGACGAATGATGGCGCAGACATAATCACCCTCTCCTGGGGATGCATCCCTCCCGATCCGGCGTATAAAGACCCCGGCACGTGCGTTTCGGCAAGTCAGGCATTGCTCGCAGGATTTCAGTACGCGCATGATCATGGCGTCATAGTCGTTTCTGCCGCGGGAGATGCGCCCGGCGTTTCCGATCCGAACCAGGAAGGCAATCCGAACCTCTTCAATATCGGCGGATTGAACGGACAAGGGTGCGTTGACACGCGCCTCTCCGCCGATACTGCGGCCCACAAGGGAGATTTCTACGCTTCTTCGGCAAGTCCTGACGGAAGTGCCTACATCGGCACCTCGTTTTCTGCTCCACGCATTGCTGCATATGCGGCGTCCCTCATGAGCCTCGCCACCGTCACCTACGACACCAATGGCAACGGGAAGCTCGATCTCGGTGAAATGCAAAACGCGCTCAAGGCGCAAGAGCAAGGCTATCGTTACGCCTACATCGATGGCCCGTTGCTATTCGCAAACGGCGGCTGCATTCCGCGCATCACGACGCCGACGCCTATTACAACTCCTCCTACCGTTCCGCCGGTATCGTCAAATCCATATCCGCCTGCTGGAGCCCCCGGACAGGGCGTAACATCCTACCCGCCGAATTATGTGCCGCCGACCGCGACATATGCTCCGCCTTCATACATAAGCAATCCGTATCTTTTAGGAGGGATTCCTGCTGCTTCGTATACGAATTATCAGACGGGATCACCTCCGTCTGCGTCCTACACTCAGGCACAAGGATCAGCGCCGTCTGCTACCTATACAGCGCCTTCTGGTTCAGCCCCTTCTGCTCCGTATACGTATACGGGTACCCAGGGTCTTGGAACAGGCCCAACGTACCAAGGTCCGACCTACACTCCCTCTGCAGCTCAATCTTTAAGCGGTGGGGCCGTCGCGAATAGCATCCCAACGGGTAACGGAAACGCCGGTCTTGCTGGTCCCTTAGTGCCCGGCTGCGAAGGGCAGTCATGCAGAGCGTGTGATCTCATCACGCTTTCGCAGAACATCATCAATTTCGGCGTCGTATTCTCGGTCATCGTAGCTACCCTCATGTTCGCCTATGCGGGCATCATGTATGTCACCGCGGCCGGTCAGGGCCCTGAGCAGATCAAGAAAGCCCATAAGGTCTTTATAAACGTCCTCGTCGGGCTTCTCCTTGTCCTCCTTGCGTGGCTCCTCGTGAACATCACGCTCTCGGTCCTTTCCGGGAACGGGCTGAACGTGTGGACGGCAAAGATAACGTGTAACTACAATCCGGTCACCGCAGCATTCCCTACGGCTATGCCTGTCATACAGGGTGGGACCGGTGTGGTAGCAGGCGGGGGAGGGCCAGGCGGCACGAGTAAGCTCAATGACGCCGTCGCGACGAGCTATCTCGATTCGAACGCATTGCCGAAGTCAGCCCACCTTTGCGCGCGATATGTGGAGAACGCGCTTCGTGCCGGCGGCGTGAATGTCGCAGGCGCGAACGCAAACCAGCTTGCTCCCGAACTTAAGCAAGCCGGTTTTGTGGCGGTATCTTCGAGTAGTAATACGAACGGCTATACCCCGCAGGCGGGCGATGTCGTCATCATCGATCCCAACGCCAAGTCGAATATCGGACACACCGCAATGTATGACGGGCGCCAATGGGTGTCAGATTTCAAGCAGCAGAACATGAACCCGTACAGTGTCCCAGTCACCTACACCATCTATCGCGGCTGAGCTACTTACTGCGCGGGCGTGACGCTCGCTATCCTCCACTGACCGTTCGTGGCGCGCGCAAGGGTCACATCGAGCGGGGTCGGCGTCGGAGCGTTTGACGAAGGGGCGGCAAAAGAGACATGCACCGTGCTTGATGCGGAGTCCTGACCGAGCGTCGAAACGCTCATGCCGGGAAGCCACGAGGCGTCAAAGGCCTGCGAGAAAAGAAACGGATCAGCATCCATCGCATCGCCTTCGGACTGCCAAGAAGCCGCGAACGCGGGAGTGAGCCAGTCGGCGGCGAGCGCTTGTGCGAATTGATCCGAAAGGAGGGCAGCGGGATTAGTGCTTACGTTTTTGATATACCAGGTATAGAAATTCTTGCTGAACACAGTTGGATCGGTGGACGTGTTACTGATGGGCGTCGTTGTTCCTCCGCTGGTCACTGATCCCGAGAATGGATTCGTATTCGAAGAAGGATATAGGTTGTTAGGCGTCTGTTGCGAGCCGAGAAGACCGGTAAACACGAACCACGCCGCGGCGGCGATGAGTACGACCAAGACGACGCCGATGATCCACGTCCAAGTACGCATGAAATAATCGTATCACACGGAAAGGAATGCCTCTGCCTTTGCGAACGCAGTCTCCCGTTCATCGGGAGCAATCCATAGCATCGATGTATTACGCTTGAACCACGTCATCTGGCGCTTCGCGTATCGCCAGATTTCTTTATCCAGTTCATCCTTCATTTCTTGATACGAAAGCATCCCTTCAAGGTGCCGTGCCATATACCGGTACTCGAGGCCGAGCGTCTCCATGCGCTCGTAGGAGACCCCTTCGGCATGTAGGCGCTTCGCCTCATTGAGCATTCCGGCGTCGAGGCGGTCGGCAAGGCGTTCGTGAATCCGTTGTTTCAGCATCTCATTCGGAAGCGTCAAGCCGATAGAGAGAACGTCGTAAAGCGCTTCCGGGTGCGATGCCGGCACTTCGCCGAGAGCCTCGATTATTTCGAGAGCGCGGATAAGGCGTACCGGGTTTCGACTGTCGATGCGGTTTGCAGCAGCGTGGTCTTCCTCGCGAAGGCGAGCATACAATTCGTCCGCGGCCTGTCCTTGAAGTGTTTCTCGAAGTTCCGCATTGGGAGGCACGTCGGCAAGGGAAACAGTGCCTATAAGCGCATCGATATAAAATCCGGTACCGCCGACCAGAAGGGGGACCTTGCCTCGGCGCGCGATATCCGCGATCGCCTCGCGGCCGAGACGTACGAAATCAGCCGCAGTGAAGACATCGTCCGGTTCGGCGACATCAAGGAGATGGTGGGGGATCCTGCTCCTTTCTTCAGAGGTCGCCTTGCCGGAGCCGATATCAAGGCCGCGATAGACCTGACGCGAATCGGCCGAAACGATCTCAGCACCAAGTTTCTCGGCAAGGATTAGAGAAAAGGACGTCTTACCGACTGCTGTCGGGCCTACGATGGCTATGATCTTCGGTTTTTCTTCTCTTTTCATGCAGAAAGGCGGACCGGGCGCATGCTATCATACAAGGATTACGAAATCGTTCATGTTTTCCATGGCGAAGCACGCGAAACCAGAGGCAGATACTTCAGAATTCGAGACCTTCACCAGCATGGTCCGTATAGGGTACCCGGTGCCGGATTTCGAATTCGAGATATTCCAGAAGGAAAAGATAAAGAAAGCGCGTCTGTCCGACTGGAACGGTAAGTGGCTCATCCTCTTCTTTTATCCTGCCGACTTTACGTTCGTGTGCCCGACGGAGCTTGAAGAGCTCGCCGATTGCTACAAAGACTGCATCGGGCTGAGCGCCGACATCATTTCGGTCTCTGCCGATACCGTGTTCACGCATAAGGCGTGGCGAGACGCGTCACCGTCGATCAAGAAGATCGATTTCCCGATGGCTGCCGATCCGGCTGGCCGTCTCGCGAAAGCGTTCGGTACGTATGTCGAAGGCGGCGGGCTCGATCAGACGGCAGACGAAGGATTATCGCTGCGCGGTACGTTCATCATTGATCCCGACGGCATCTTGAAGACGATGGAGATCCATGACAACGCGATCGGCCGCTCCGCGAAGGAGCTTCTGCGCAAGCTCCAAGCGGCGCAATTCGTCCGTGCGCACGGCGGCCAGGTATGCCCTGCAGAATGGAATCCCGGCGATAAGACCCTCACCGACGGCGACCTGTCGCTTGTCGGGAAGATCTAGCGCATGAGCGGCGCGTCTGACACGCTTCTCGCCGCGATTCGCGCGGCGGATGCCGTCATAGGCTATGCACCGCTTCCCGACGAAGCCGATTTTTCTTCGTACCTGGTATTGAACGGTATCACCGTAGCGGGGCACTCAGTCCTTGCTGATCGGACGACAGACCCGTTCGCGACAGCCGATGCGTTTTCCAAACGATATGCTGGCAGAGAGGTTGCGATATTCATACCGGGAAGGAAATTCGACCGGGCGGGGACGCGACATGGCCGCGGCGGCGGATGGTATGACCGCTTTCTCTCTAGCGTTCCGCGCGCATGGACGCGCGTCGGCGTGCTTCATGCCGATGAGCTTTCAGAAAAGCCTCTGACCCGTGAAGCGTGGGATGAGCCGATGGAGTATCTCCTTATAAAGGCCGATACGTGGCAGATCCTGAGCGCCGCCCCTTCGCCGCAGAGTGCACGAATGCCGTAGCGTCTTCGATGCGCGCAAGAAGCGTCTCTCTTTGAGATTCGATATCGGGATGTGCGAGCATGCGGTTTATCTCGTCGACGTGGCGGTCGTATGCTGAGATAAAGTCAGGTGCCGCTTCGTTTTTTAGCGTCTCAATAAGGCGCGGGTTTCCCTTGATGCTCTCGAGATATGCGCTAAACGTGCGCAACGGCGTGAGGGTCTGGTCTTCGAGATCCATCAATTCTACTTGGGTATGAAGCGTGCTGAAATTGTTAGCCAGATCGGAAAGCGACCGTCGCGGTTCTTGGAAAAGGAAATCATCAGATGGTTGGTTCATGTATCTCTCAATGCCCGTCCTTGCGTTCCTTAATAAGAAGTGCCCGGGGTGAGACTCGAACTCACACCTCTTTCGAGACACGATTTTGAGTCGTGCGCGGCTACCATTACGCCACCCGGGCTCGGTGGAAGGTATCGTAGCCTACTTCATGGCTCTTTGCCATGCACTCGCGTGATAGAATCTCGTCATGTCGCAGTTCCAAAACGACTCCATCTTCTGGATAGAGACCGGAAAGATACGGCCTAATCCCTTCCAGCCGCGTACGGAATTCGACGAGGCCAAGCTCAAGGACCTCTCGTCCTCCATCCGCCAGTACGGCATCCTCCAGCCCTTGGTCGTGACGCGCCATGAAGACGAGCATCAAGACGGCATCGCCACCTACTACGAGCTCATCGCGGGCGAGCGGCGCCTGCGCGCCGCGAAGCTCGCCGGCCTCTCCCAGGTGCCGGTCATCATACGCACCAAGGAAGAGGAGAACCAGGTCCGGCTCGAGCTCGCCATCATCGAGAACCTCCAGCGCGAAGACCTGAACGCCATCGATCGCGCCCGCGCGTTCGATCGGCTTGCGAAGGAGTTCAAGCTCGCGAATACCGAGATCGCGGAGAAGGTGGGGAAGAGCCGTGAGTACGTTTCGAACTCCATCCGACTCCTCGCGCTGCCGGAAGAGATGCAGATGGCGGTGATGACCGGCTCTATCTACGAAGGGCATGCGCGGGCGCTCCTCATGCTCGCCGACCGCCCCGAAGAGCAGAAAGCGCTCTTCCGCGACGTCCTGGTCCGCAAGCTCTCGGTCCGCGATGTCGAGAAGCTGGCGCGAGAGATAGCCGTCGAGCGTGCCCGGAAGCGGGAAGTGCCGCAGGAAGTCCTCGAGCTCGAGCGCGCGTTCGCACAATCCCTCGGCACGAAAGTAGAGATAAAGCAGGCCGAGCGTGGCGGGAAGCTCATCATCGACTTCTTCTCGCGTGAGGATCTCGAAGGCATCCTTGCGCACCTCTCTGGCAGCGCCATGTCCGAAAGCGGTATGAGCGCTCCGCGCCCTCATGATCCGCTCGCCGTTCCCGATGCCTCGACCCGCTTCACGGAAGATACCGCGTCTGACACGGCAGACGACGGGTTCTCGCTCGAACACTTCTCTATCTGAGCTTCATTTCCAGAACGCGCGTCAGTTCGCGTTGTATTTCTTGACGCGAGCGCGGATGTGTCGCCGCGCCGATGCCGTCTTGGCGAAATCAAGCCATTTCTTATTAGGAGCGCTCGGCTGTTTCTTGGTCTGTATCTCGATCATGTCGCCGCGCTTGAGCTCGGTGTCTAATGGCACCAGCTTTCCGTTCACTTTCGCTCCCGCCATCCGATCGACGAGATCGGTATGCACCGCATAGGCGAAGTCCACGGCGGTCGCACCGATGGGGAGATCGATGACATCGCCCTTCGGGGTAAAGACGAATATGCGGCGCGCAAAGAAGTCTTCCGCGAGCGCTTCGCGGAATTCCGCGTTCTCTCCGTATTCTTCGGCGGCGACGTTCAACTCCTTGAGCCAGCGGGGCGCCGGTGCGGCCGGGTCATCATGCTTCGTGATCCTGAGGAGATGCGGGAGGAGGTGCGCCATAAAGCCCTTCTTTCCGGGCTTTTCCGAGGACGGCTGCTTATACAGGAAGTGCGCTGCGACACCGAACTTGCTCTTCTGCTGCATCTCTTCGGAGCGGATCTGCACCTCTACGATGAGCTTCTGGGGGGTTATGACGGTCGTGTGGAGCGTCCGATAGCCGTTCGGCTTCGGGAAGGCGATGTAGTCTTTTATGCGGCCGGGGATCGGCGTCCATATCTTATGCACGAGGCCGAGCACGCGATAGCAATCGTCGACGCTCGGCACGATGACGCGTATCGCGAGGATGTCATAGACCTTGTCAGGATCGTTGTCCTTCCTGACCAGCTTCGTCGAGTAGCTGTGGACATTCTTCACGCGCGATTCGGTGGAGAAATCGCGCATGTCGGATTCCGCGAGCGCTCTGCGGAGCTCGTTCACCGCCTTGCCGAGCGGCTCTTTCGCCGCGGTTTCACGTTCACGCAGAAACCGTTCCGTCTCGGCGTATTTTTCCGGCTCCAAGGTCTTCATCGCGAGATCCTCGAGGCGGGCTTTCATGAGGCCGATGCCGAGGCGCTCCGCTATCGGAACATAGATCTCGCGGGTCTCAAGGGCGATGCGGTTCCGTTTCTCGACCGGCTCGACATGCTTCAGGGTCTCCATGTTATGGAGGCGGTCCGCGAGCTTGATGATGATGACCCGGATGTCAGATGCCGTCGCGACGAGAAGCCGTCGGAGGCTTTCGACGTGGCGTTCGACGCCGCGGTACTTGAGCTTCGAAAGCTTCGTCACGCCCTCGACGAGAAAGCGCACCGTCTTGCCGAAGCGTTGCTCTATCTCGTCCGCAGTGACCGGCGTATCCTCGATGGTGTCGTGGAGTATGCCCGCGATGATGGTATCGCGGTCCATGCCCAATGTCGCGAGCGTCTTCGCGATCGTCGTGGGATGAACGATATAGGGTTCTCCGGATTTCCGCTTCTCCTCGCCGTGCGCTTTCTCAGCGAATTCGTAGGCATCCTGTATGGCCTTCTGGTCCTCGTCACTGGGGGACTGCATCGCCCGGATGATGTCGTCAGTAGGATGCGGCATGCGGGTTAGTGTATAGCGTTTAGAACGAAGGGTCTATAGAAAATGGCTGTTTGACAGACAGATCATAAGAATCTACTATCAATTTCCGCCATTCGCGATCGTATGCGTGAGAAAACGAGAATCAAGACGCTATCCCTGGAGCATGATTCGTGGAAGCATGTGCTGCTCGATAAGATGAGGTGGCGAAAGGACCGACCCATACGGACACCTGAAACAGAAGCGCACGATCAGTTCCTCATACGACGAGCTCGAAGGCATCTGAAGATACTCCAAGGTCTCATACGGGAATTCGGACCCAAGATGTCAGTAGAACCGTTCAGGAGCGGAGGCTTTTTCTACGCAGAGCCGTACGATTTCGGGTCGTGAGAGAGCCTCAACGTCCCTGAAGATACGGTGGCGGTTGAGGATCAGCTGTTTTTCAGGAGTTCGAGCGCCTCGGGAACGGTAAGCTTCTCCGGATCCATCGAAGAGGGAACGATCACGTGCTTGAATCCTTTCTTGAGGAAGAATCCGCTTTTGGATTTATAGAGGTAGATCTTCTGTTTGGTGCGAGGATGTTCGCCGACCTCGCGCGCGATCGCAATACCGGGCCGTCCCTTCTTCGGTTCTTTAAGTATCTCGAGCGAACGCTCATAGGTGATGGTATAGGGATCATCCGCGCCCTTGAGCGAGCGGAAATCGCCGTTATGCACGATGAACGGCCCGAACTTCCCGATCGCTGCCGTGACGGGCATGCCGGTCTCCGGATGATTACCAAGGACACGCGGCAAGGAAAGGAGATGCACCGCCTGCTCCATGGTTATCGTTTCGGGGTTGATCTCTTTCGGTATCGATGCGCGTTTCGATGCGCCTTTTTTCGTTCGAGCTTTCTTCTTCGTTTTCGTCGCTTTTTTATCGGCCTCCGGTTCAGGCTCGCTCATCTCAAGGTACGGGCCGAAGCGTCCTACGCGCACGTGTATCGGATGTCCGGTCTCGGGATGCGTGCCGATTGCTTCGGATTCCTTTATCACGTCGCCGTTCTCGGTCCGGGAGCCCGTGCATTCCGGGAATCGCGAACAGCTCATGAAAACGCCCGTCTTCGAAAGTTTTTTCACCATCGGGGCGCCGCAGAGGGGGCAGGGGAATTCCTCAGGCACGGGTCCGAGGTTCGTGATCTTTTCGATGTTCGCTTTCGATTCCACATCGGCCGAAAAAGGCCCATAGAAATCCTTCAGCGTCTTCGCGTATTCGCGTTCGCCCGAGGCGATCTGGTCGAGTTCGTCTTCCATCTCCGCGGTAAAGGAATCGCTCACGTATTTCGAGAAATTTTCCTCGAGGAATCCCGATACCACTTCGCCCGTCGCGGTCGGCTTAAGGGACCGGCCGAGCTTCTCGACATAGCCCCGGTCTTCGATGGTCTTGATGATGGAGGCGTAGGTAGAGGGGCGTCCGATGCCGCGCTTCTCGAGCTCTTTCACGAGGCCTGCTTCCGTATAGCGCGAAGGCGGCTCGGTGAATTTCTGCTGGCTCCCGATGCGTTCAAGCCCGAGTCGCTCTCCTTTAATCGCTTCCGGTAGGATGACCTCTTCGCCTTTGGCCGCCGGATCGGCCGCGAGCCAGCCGTCGAACGCGATTGTCGAACCGGTCGCGGAGAAGTCGGGGACGCCCTCGCAGGCGGCAGTGATCTTGGTGCGCGTCATGATGGCGTCCGCCATCTGCGAAGCCAGGGTCCGGGCGCGGATGAGCTGGTAAAGCTTGTGCTCATCTTCCGTCGCGCCGCCGCTTTTCTTGAAGACGTCCGTGGGGCGGATGGCCTCGTGCGCTTCCTGGGCGTTCTTCGACTTCGTCTTGTACGCACGGGCTTCGTGGTAGTTCACGCCATATTCCTTTTTCACCAGCGCGGCGATGGACGCGACGGCGACCGCGGCAAGGTTCGTCGAATCGGTGCGCATGTAGGTGATGAGCCCGGCCTCGTAGAGCTTCTGCGCCGCGCGCATGGTGCGTGACGGCGAGAATCCGAGACGCGACGATGCCGCCTGCTGGATGGTCGAGGTCGTAAAGGGCGGCTTGGGAGAGCGTTTGACGGGGGATGACGTGACATCGGTAACCGACCATTTCCCGGCCTTTCCCGTTTCTACTATCTCTTCAGCCTCTTTCGCGGTCTTCGGTTCGATGGAGCACGTCGCCGTGAAAACCTCGTTACGGGGTGTCTTCAAATCAGCCGTGATCACATGGAATTCTTCCGGCTTGAACGCCCGGATCTCCCGTTCGCGCTCTACTAATATGCGTAGAGCGGGCGATTGCACGCGTCCCGCGGAGAGGCCATAGCGTACCTTCTTCCATATAAGGCCTGAGAGGTCATATCCCACCAGACGGTCTAAGACGCGCCGGGCTTCCTGAGCCTTGCGGAGATCCTGGTCTATCTCGCGCGGATGACTGATAGCTTCAGTGACGGCATCTTTGGTGATCTCATGAAAAACCACGCGCTTCGCCTTTTTGAGTCCCGCAGCTTCTTCCACATGCCACGCGATGGCTTCTCCTTCGCGGTCGGGGTCGGTCGCGAGAAGGACCTCATCGGCTTTCGCCGCCGCTTCCTTTATCTTCCTGATGACCTCGCTTTTTCCGGGGACCACCACATAGCGGGGCACGAAGCCAGCCGCCACGTCTACGGCATCTTTGTTCGATTTCGGCAGGTCACGCACGTGTCCGACAGACGCGAGCACGGTATAACCCGGCCCGAGGTATTTCTCTATCGTCTTCGCCTTCGCCGGCGATTCGACGATGACGAGCGTGCGTTTCATTTTTTTGGTCGCTGTGCCGGCCATAGTCGCACACTAGTACGTGACGAATGCGATCGTGTCAAATCGAAAGAAAAATATAAAGAGTGAAAATTCTGCGTTTCTTAGATATTTCTTCTGATTTCTCCCAGAGTCTCTTGGATGAGCCCGCGCAGTTCCATTTCCGCAAGAAGCACGTTCGCGGCGGCGGCGGGAATGCCGAGCGCGCGGATGCATTCGTCGCGCGAGAGAGGCGCACGAAGGAGTTCCATGACGCGTATTTCGTCCGCGCTCATCTCAACGGGCGGCGCATCGCTCTCGGTTCTCGCCTCGAATCCGAGAGCGTCGAGGATATCGGCGGCCGTACGCACGGGCGACGCGCCGAGCCGCATGAACACATGCCCGCCCGCTCCTCCTTCGGAGAATATAGAGTGCGGGACGATAAGGAGTTCCCGGCCGTAATCAGCCGCGAGCTTTGCCGTGATGAGCGTTCCTGACTGCACGCCAGCCTCTACTACCAGGACGGCATGCGCGATACCCGCCATAAGGCGGTTCCGCTTCGGAAAACTGTAGGAAGTGGCGCGCTCCTCAGGCTCCATTTCAGAAAGAAGGCCTCCGCCCGAAGCTACTATTTCGCGAGCAAGACCCAGGTGCGCGCGGGGATACAGCACTTCCTCCGCGAGCCCGGAACCCGGAATGGCTATCGTCAGAAGGTTGGCCGCAAGCGCGGCGCGATGCGCCGCGCCATCCACGCCCAGCGCGAGTCCGGAGACGATGCCGATCGGATAGCCAGAGAGTCCGGCTATGAGATGCGCGCATGCTTCTTTCGCATAGCCGCTCATCTTGCGAGATCCGACGACGGCAAGCAGTTTCGTTTCAGGCGGCGGCAACGTGCCGCAGAGATACAGCGCTTTCGGTGGATCCGACATCTCGCTGAGGAGGGCAGGGAAGCTTTTTTCGTTCAGTTTCTTGATTTCGACCATGTGATAATCTTATCCCATGCTCGATATCAGGTTCATCGAGGAACACCCGGACGTCGTCCGCGCGGCGATCAAGAACAAGAACGCGAAGGCCGTCGATATAGACGAATTGCTCCGTCTTCACGGTGAGCGGAAAGCGCTCCGGCAGAAGCTCGATGAGGTGAATCGCGAACGCAACGCCGCGGCGAAAGAACGCGACATCGAAAAAGGGAAACGCCTCAAGGAAGAGGCGCAGACTGTCGAAATGAAGCTTTCCGAGACCGAAAAAGCCTTCGTGGCTCTGATGCTCCAGCTTCCCAACATCCCCAGCCCCGACACGCCGATCGGAGCGGATGAAAGCGCGAACAAAACGCTCCGTGAAGTGGGCGAGAAGCGAAGCTTCGGCGCCTATTCTCCCAAACAGCATTTCGAAGTGGGCGAAGGGATCGGTATGCTCGATTTCGAGAAAGCCGGCGCAGTCTCGGGCGCGCGCTTCGCGTACATCATGGGCGATATCGCGATGATGCAGTTCGGGCTCCTCAACCTCGCGCTCAAGACCCTCACGGACGAAGAGACGCTCGCGGGCATCGCATCGCGAGCCGGCCTCAAAGTTTCTACAAAGCCGTTCATCCCCGTCGTGCCGCCCTATATGATGCGCTCCGCCGTCATGAACCGCATGGCGCGGCTTCATCCCATAGACGAGCGCTACTTCTTCGAGAAAGATGACGAAGTGCTCATCGGAAGCGCCGAGCACACCCTGGGTCCCTTGCATATGGATGAAACGCTCGCCGAGGCGGATTTGCCGCTGCGCTATGTCGGTTATTCACCTGCGTTCAGACGCGAAGCGGGTTCGTACGGCAAGGACACGCGCGGGCTCATCCGTATGCATCATTTCGATAAGGTCGAGATGGAGACGTTCGCACTTCCTGAGAAAGGCTATGAAGAGCAGGATTTCATCGTCGCTATCCAGGAGCATTTCATCCAGCTTCTCGCTCTCCCATACCAGGTCGTCCTCAAATGCACCGCCGACCAGGGCGATCCTGATCATCGCGCCTTCGACATGGAGACGTGGATGCCGGGACAGGGGACGTATCGCGAAACGCACACCTCCGATTACATGGGCGGCTATCAGGCACGACGCCTCAATACGAAAGTGAAACGCACCGAGGGTGCGTCGGAATTCGTCCATATGAACGACGCGACGTTAGTCGCCATGGGACGCACGCTCGCTGCCATCCTCGAGAACTATCAGGAGCCTGACGGCTCGGTCCGCGTCCCCAAAGCGCTTCAGCAGTTCGTCGGCAAAGAGATCATCCGCGCCGTGAAATAGCGTCCGGTCGTTTCGGCCGCGCTACAATCTAAGCCATGCCAGCGCCGAAGCAGTCGAAGCTGCGCCTCAAAGATCGTCGACGGCGGGAATTCCGACGGAAGATGGCGTGGATAGCCGGATGTATCGTCGCAGCCTTTCTCATTCTCTGGTATGCGGTCTCGATGCCGGCAGTTTCGATAGCGTCAGTGAACGTGCGAGGCGCGTCGTTAGCGCCTGGGGATGGCATCAAAGCGATAGCGGAAAACGAGCTTAAAGGCGCGTATCTTCTTGTCATTCCGCGTCACAACTCGTTCCTCTATCCTGGCGTTTCGATTGAGAAGGCGATCGAAAAGGAATATCCGCCGATCGCATCGGTCGCTGTTTCGCGAAACGGCCTGAATACGCTTGATATCGCTGTCAGCGAACGCGTCCCCGTGGCGCTTTGGTGCGACGGGGATGCCGTCGCAGCCGATACCGGCGAGACCTGTTTCGATATGGATAGGAACGGATTCGTCTTTACGTCGGCGGCTGGCGATGCCTCCTCGACATCCTCCCTCGTACGCTATCAGGGCGATCTATCAGGAAGCCCGATAGGGAAGACCTACCTCTCCGGCGGATTCGCGCCGCTGAGCGCTCTTATCACGGACATCGCGACTTCGATCGCTCGAGCTCCCGAAAGCGTTTCAATCCCGCAGGATACCGATGACGTCTATCTGACGCTTCAAGGCGGTGGTGTCATCAGATTTGTCCGCACCGCTGATCCTGGTACAACGCTCCAGAACATCGTTTCCGTCTTCTCTTCCGATGATTTCAAATCACATTCTTCTTTCCAATACATCGATTTCCGTTTCGGGAACAAGGTGTACGTGAAATACGAATAGCGTTGCCGATTTTCCGATCTGTGGCACGATGCCGACTATGGCCGTCGAAGGAAGCGTACAGATGATTCGTCGGATCGACAGCGGTCCGTGCATGGATGCGAAAGCGAATATGAGGATAACGGAGCTCATCCTGAATGCTGATCAGCATATTCGTACGAATAGGGAGATCCTCGCGCATCCCGATACGCCGTCGCAACTGCGCGCGGAAATAGCTCGCAATCTTGCGCGGCGTCATAGAGCGAAAAAAGAAAGGCCCTGATTTCCTATGTCGCACCGATTCTGGGCTCAAACCGATAAGCCGCTTTTCGTGTTGGCGCCGATGGCGGACGTGACCGACGCGGCGTTTCGCCGTCTCATCGCGAAATATTCGAAACTATCTGACCGAGGCCTAGGCCTCGGTCACTCGCTCGGGGCGATGTGGACGGAGTTCGTTTCGGCGGACGGTCTCGCTCGCGCGCCGGAAGAAGGACGGCGGAAACTTATGGCTGATCTCATCTTTACTGAGGCCGAGCGCCCGATCGTGGCTCAGTTCTTCACTTCAAATCCTGAGAACATGGAGCGTGCCGCGGCACTTGCAGCCGAGCTTGGCTTCGATGCGATAGACATCAACATGGGCTGTCCCGACCGGTCTATAGAGAAACAAGGAGCCGGTGCCGCGATGATCAAGAACCCCAAACGCGCGAAAGATGTCATCGCTGCCGCGATAAAAGGCGGAGCAGGATTGCCGGTCTCGGTGAAAACCCGCATCGGTTACAACAAAGACGAGCTTGAAGAATGGCTGCCGCAGCTCCTTGATACCGATGCGGTCGCCATCACGCTCCATCTGCGGACGCGAAAAGAGATGTCGCTCGTGCCCGCCAGATGGGAGCGCCTGACGCGTGCAGTTGAGATCCGGAATAAGGAAAATCCGAAAACACTCATACTGGGGAATGGGGACCTGCATGATATCGATGACGCACGATCCCATGTCGAAGAGAGAGGGGCCGACGGCGCCATGCTCGGGCGCGCCATCTTCGGCAATCCCTGGCTCTTTGCCCCGCAGGGGTACCGTAAATCCGACATCCCGCTTCAAGAACAGCTCCGGGTCATGGTGGAGCATACGAAGCTTTTCGAAGAGCTGTTCGTAGAGCCTGCCTCCTCCGGCGCGAAGAAGAGCTTCGCCATCATGAAAAAGCACTACAAGGCCTACGTTTCCGGCTTCGATGATGCGGCCGCGCTTCGCGCGGAGCTTATGGAGGCGCCGGATGCCGTTTCCGTCGCACGAATCACCGAACGATTTCTTTCGGACCGCGTGCTAGTATAGCGAGGACTATGGACGGGACCGGGGGAGCGCACGATCTCTACGGCCTCGCGCTCGACGCGGGAAGCGTCAAATTCGATTTCGAGACGGGATATCCCTATGTCTCGGGCATCCAGGGGCCCATATACATAGATACGCGGAAGGTGTGGTTCGAGCCGTCTATCCGCGAACGGGCGATTTCTGGCCTCGCGGAGTATGTCGATCGCGAACATCTCGAGTTTGATATCATCGGCGGCGTCGAATCGGGCGCCATAGCGCCGGCGGCTCTCCTTGCGGAACGCCTTCAGAAGAAATTCGTATACATCAAGAAGCAAGCCAAAGACCACGGCCTGAAACGCATGATCGAGTGCGGCGACGTTGCAGGCGCGACTGTGCTCCTGCTTGAAGACACCGTCTCCACCGGAGGTTCGAGCATTCATGGCATCAATGTGTTGCGTGATGCGGGCGGCATCGTCCATGATTGCCTGGTAGTCCATTGCTACCCCTTTGAAGAAGCGGTAAAGAATTTCCAAGCAGCTGATGTGCGATTGCACGCGCTGGTCCCTGTCGAGGAGGTCGCCCATGAAGCTGCACGACGGACGCTCATCTCCGAGGCGGATGAAAAGCGCCTCGTGGCCTGGCTCCAGAAGCCGCACGAGCATTGGTAGTTGTGAATAGCGCTTGCGCGCTTCGCGGGTATGCCGTATACTCCCCGTAATTTATGCACGACTTCTTCGCCGCTCTTGTCCGTCCGAAGAAGAAGATTTCCATTTCCGTTCCTTTCCTCCTTTCCGGAGGATTTTTTTTAAATGAAGTATGAAACTCTACCTTGAAGACAAGACCGCGATAGAGGGAAAAAGCTTCGGGGCAGAGAAAGCAGTCTCCGGCGAGGTTGTCTTCAATACGGGCATGGTCGGCTATGTGGAGAGCCTGACGGACCCTTCGTATGAAGGGCAGATACTGGTCCTCACCTATCCCTTGGTCGGCAACTACGGCGTACCGAAACCTGAAGATTTCGAATCGAACCGGATCCATGCGGCAGGGCTCGTCGTTTCGGAATACAGCGAAGCCTACTCGCACCATGCTGCGAAACAGTCTCTCGGCGAATGGCTGAAGGCTTCAGGCATTCCCGCGATCACGGGCGTCGATACGCGCATGCTCACCAAGAAACTCCGCGAGCGGGGCGTGATGCTCGGCACGATCGCGAATCGCGCGCCGAATAAGTTCGCCGACCCGAACGAGCGCAATCTCGTCGCCGACGTGAGCGTCGAGAAAAAACATCTCTATGGCGAGAAAGGCCCTCTCATACTCGCGGTGGACTGCGGCATGAAAGAGAACATCGTGCGGTCGTTCCTCGTACGAGGCGCGCGGGTCCTCCGCGTCCCCTGGGATTACGATTTCACGAATGAGGAGTACGACGGCCTCTTCATATCGAACGGCCCGGGCGATCCGACGATGTGCGGCGCGACCATCACGAACCTGAAGAAGGCGCTCCAGAAAGACATCCCCATACTCGGCATCTGCCTCGGCACCCAGCTTCTCGCGCTTGCCGCCGGCGCGAAGACCTACAAGCTCAAGTACGGCCATCGCTCCCAGAACCAGCCGTGTGCCGACGTCATTGACGGGACGCGCTGCTACATCACGTCGCAGAACCACGGCTATGCCGTCGATGAGAAGACGCTTCCCGGCGAATGGAAGGCCTGGTTCAAGAACGCGAACGACGGCTCGATCGAAGGCATCCGGCACAAGACGAAATCTTTCTCCGCGGTCCAATTCCATCCGGAAGCGTCGCCCGGTCCGACGGATACGGCCTGGATATTCGACGAATTCCTCGCGACCGTGAAGAAGCACAAAAAACGCCATGCCGCATAAGCCTAAAAAAGTACTGATACTGGGTTCCGGAGGTCTGCGCATCGGGCAGGCAGGGGAATTCGACTATTCGGGCTCGCAGGCGATCAAGGCACTGAAAGAGGAGGGAATCAGGACGGTCCTCATGAATCCCAACATCGCGACCGTTCAGACGGATCGCGGGCTTGCCGACGAGGTCTACTTCCTGCCGCTTACGGAAGCGTTCGCGACCGACGTCATAAGGAAGGAGCGGCCAGATGCGATCCTTCTCGGGTTCGGCGGTCAGACCGCGCTGAACCTCGGCATGACATTGGAGAAAGGCGGCGTCCTCAAGAAGTACGGCGTCGCGGTTCTCGGAACGCCGGTCTCGGTCATCAGGGACACGGAAGACCGCGAGCTTTTCGTCACGCGTCTCAAGGAGATCGGCGTGAAGACCGCGCGCTCCTTCGCTGCGGAGAACGTGAAGGATGCCGTACGAGCCGCCGAAACGCTCGGCTACCCGGTCATGATCCGGATGGGATTCGCTCTCGGCGGGGAAGGTTCCGGCGTCATCCGTTCGGAAGAAGAGCTTCGAGCGCGCCTCGGGGAAGCGTTCAAGCGGAGCCCCCAGGTCCTCGTCGAGGAATACCTCGCGGGATGGAAGGAACTTGAGTACGAGGTGGTGCGCGACGCCTACGACAACTGCATCGTCGTCTGCAACATGGAGAACGTCGACCCGATGGGCGTGCATACGGGCGAATCCATCGTCGTCGCGCCGTCGCAGACGTTGAACAACGAGGAATACCATCGCCTTCGCGAGGTAGCGCTCACGACCATCCGGCATCTGGGCATCGTCGGCGAGTGCAACATCCAGTACGCGCTCGATCCGAAGACAGGGGATTACCGCGTCATCGAGGTGAACGCGCGCTTGTCGCGCTCCTCTGCTCTTGCCTCGAAGGCGACTGGCTATCCGTTGGCCTTCATCGCCGCGAAGCTCTCGTTAGGCCACTCCCTGATGAAACTCCCGAACGCGGTCACGAAGACCACCATCGCGTGCTTCGAGCCCGCGCTCGACTATATCGTCATGAAGATCCCGCGCTGGGATCTCGTCAAGTTCGAGGGCGCGGTCACGAGGATCGGAACCGAGATGAAATCGGTCGGGGAAGTGATGGCGATCGGGCGCTCGTTCGAAGAGGTCTTGCAGAAGGCGCTGCGCATGTTGAACACGGGCGCGGACGGTTTCACCGCGAACCGGATCGAGCCGTTCAAAGGCTCGTCCGCCTATCTCGGCGAGATCAAGGAACCGACCACGAGGCGTATCTTCGCGCTCGCGGAGGCGCTCCGCCGCGGAGCTTCTATCGAGAAGCTCCATGGGCTCTCTAAGATCGATCCCTGGTTCCTCTCGAAGATGAAGAACATCATCGATACCGAGAAGCGCATGAAGCGCGGCGTCTTGGATGTGGCGCTCCTTAGCGAGGCGAAGCGGCGCGGCTTTTCCGACCGCCAGATCGCGCGGATCACGAAGTCAACCGAAGAAAAGATACGGACTAAGCGCGAGAAGCTCGGCGTGGTTCCTTCCGTGAAGCGAATCGATACGCTCGCCGGTGAATTTCCCGCGAAAACAAACTATCTCTACCTGACGTATCACGGCGCGGAGCATGACGTGAAGCCCGGCAAGCGCGCGATCGCGGTCATCGGGAGCGGTCCGTACTCGATCGGCTCGTCGGTCGAGTTCGATTGGTCGAGCGTCCAGGTCCTGAAGACGTTGCGCGCCGAAAAGCGCGAGACAGTCATGATCAACTGCAATCCCGAGACTGTCTCGACCGATTACGACATGTCCGACCGGCTCTATTTCGAGGAGCTTTCACTCGAGCGTGTCCTCGACATCACGCGCTTCGAACGAGCAGCAGGCGTCGTCGTCTCGACGGGCGGGCAGATACCCAATAACCTTGCGATGCCGCTTTCGAAAGCGGGAGTGAAGGTCCTCGGGACGAAGCCCGAGGATATCGATCGCGCGGAAGACCGCCATACGTTCTCGAAGCTCCTTGACGAGCTTGGCGTCGACCAGCCGCCGTGGGCAGAGGTGACGACGCGCGCCGCCGCGGCGAAGGCCGCCGCAAAGCTGGGCTATCCCGTCCTCGTACGCCCCTCGTATGTGCTCTCCGGTTCAGCCATGGCGATTGCGCAGGATCGTGCTTCGCTCGAGCGCTTCCTCGATCGCGCGGCGGATGTCTCATCCGAGCATCCGACCGTCATCTCGAAGTTCATCGAGAACGCCCGCGAGATAGAGATCGACGGCGTGGCTGCGAAAGGCGAGCTTGTCATCTATGCGGTCACCGAACACGTCGAGAACGCCGGCACGCACTCAGGCGACGCGACCGTCGTCATGCCGCCCCAGCGGACCTACCTTGAGACCATCCGCCGCGCGAAAGGCGTCACGAAAAAGATCATCAAGTCCCTCAAGATCACGGGCCCCTTCAACATCCAGTTTCTGGCGAAAGAGAACAACCTGCAGGTCATCGAGCTCAATATCCGTGCGTCACGCTCGTTCCCGTTCGTCTCGAAGGTGACCGGCTACAATTTCATCGAGCTCGCGACGAAAGCGTTCATCGGGCAGGACATCCGCGGCGACTACCGGACGCTCGACCTTGATTATGTGGCCGTGAAATCGCCGCAGTTCTCGTACAGCCGCATCAAGGGCGCGGACCCGTTGGGCTACGTCGAGATGGCGTCGACGGGCGAAGTCGCTTGTTTCGGCGATTCCTATCCGGAAGCCCTCCTCAAGTCCATGCTTTCCGCAGGGTTCCGTCTCCCTGAAAAGCGTATCCTCGTCTCCCTCGGCGGCGAAGAGAACAAGGTGAAGCTTCTTCCGGCGATTCGCACGCTCGCGGAGCTCGGCTTCTCGTTCTATGCGACCGACCACACGGCGGACTTCCTGAACGCGCACGGCGTTAAGGCGGAAAAGGTGCACAAGATCAAGGACGGCGGGAAGCAAAATGTCCGCACGCTCATCGAATCAGGGAAGGTAGACCTCATCGTGAACCTTGCGACACGCGGCTATGCACGGGCAGGGACGAAAGGAGCCGCCGAGACCGACGGTTTCGTCATCCGCCGCCGCGCGATCGATCTCAATATCCCGCTCATCACGAACCGGCAGCTCGCGGAAGCGTTCGCCATGGCTGTATATGAAGTGTCGCTCGCGGAAGAACGCGGCAAGAAAGGCCTCCGGACGAAAGCATGGGACGAATATCCGAAGGACGCATGAGCGCGCTACCATTAATGTTATGACCGATATTCCTTTTTACGATCCGCTCCGCTCCTACGAGGAGAATTATGCCAAAGGCCCGTTCGGTGCATTCGCTGATGGGAGCGTATATGCGGAAGAAGGAGAGCCTCAGTACGAGATCTTCGGTCATAAGGTATACGCACCGTTCGGCATCCCGGCAGGACCGCTCGTGAACAGCGCGTTCATGAAAGGCGCGTTCGATAACGGATTCGATATCGCTGTCTACAAGACCGTGCGGAGCGCCAGCTATCCGTCACATCCATATCCGAACGTGCTCGAGGTGCATCCCGGCGAAAAACTAACCCTCGAAGCCGCGAAGCGTGAACCTCTGGTCGCCGATGCCGATTTCCGCGAGCCTGTTTCCATTACAAATTCCTTCGGCGTTCCGTCGAAGGATGCGCCTCTCTGGCAGGAAGATTTCAAAAAGGCCGATCAGTACGCGAAGAAAGGTCAGCTCGCTATCCTCTCGTTCATGGGGACGGTGCGCGAAGGTCAGACGCGCGCGGAATTCGTCGACGACTACGTCCTGGCCGCGAAGCTCGCGCATGAGACCGGAGCGAAAGCCCTCGAGATGAACCTCTCATGTCCGAACATCGGGAACGAAGGGCTCGTCTGCTATGACCTCGCCATGACCGAAGAGGTATGCGAAGCGGTTCGTGCGGCCATCGGCACGACGCCCCTTATCCTCAAGGTCGGTTACTATCAGAACGAAGCCGATCTCGCTGACCTTGCCGCGATCGCGGGGAAATACGCCGACGGCATCGCGGCTATCAATACCATCCAGGCGACTATCATCGATGCGGAAGGGAAGCCGGCTCTACCGGGAAAGAATCGCGAGCGCTCAGGCGTCTGCGGCGCAAGCATCAAATGGGCGGGCCTCGAGATGGTCTGGCGCCTCAAGGCCGCGCGGCAAGCCGGTGGTTATGGATTCCTCATCTGCGGGGTCGGCGGCGTCACGGTTCCAGACGACTATGCCGAATACCGCGCCGCAGGGGCCGATATCGTCATGTCGGCGACCGGCGCGATGTGGGACCCGCATCTCGCGGCAAAGATAAAGGAGAGAAATCATTAGCCATCATAAGCACGCACATGTTGAAGCACCTTACCGAGACCCAGCAGTTCGACCGCGAAGCCCTGGCCGAGTTATTCACGACGGCTACCGCCTACGAGGGCAAGCGCACGAAAGAGCTCGACGGAAAGATCATGGCGTCCTTGTTCTTCGCGCCCTCGACCCGCACGCGGCTCTCCTTCGAATCGGCCATGTACCGCCTCGGCGGGCATGTGATCTCCATGGAGAACGCGAGCGAATCTTCCTCTTCGACCAAGGGCGAGACGATAGAGGATACCATCCGCATCATCGACAATTACGCCGACATCATCATCCTCAGGCATCCCGAAGTGGGGACGCTCGACCGCGCGGCTGCCGTCTCGGAAGTGCCGGTCGTGAACGCGGGCGACGGCATCGGTCAGCATCCTACGCAGGCCTTTCTCGATCTCTACACCATCCAGCGGGAGATCGGCCGGACCGATGATTTCCATATCGCGTTCGTCGGCAACCTCGCCTACTATCGCGCCGCGCGTTCGCTTGCGTACCTGCTTGCGAAATACGACAAGGTGAAGATGACCTTCGTATCCGGACCCGAGCTCGCGATGAAGGAGGACGTGAAGGGCTATCTCAAGGAAAAAGGAGTGACGTTCACCGAGACCGACGATCTGAAGGGCGCGATGGAAACGGCCGACGTGGTCTATCAGACCCGCATCGCGGAGGAGTGGATACCCGATCACTCACAGTACGAGAAGCTCCGCGGCAAATACGTCATCGATCGCGGAATGGCCGATCATATGAAGGAGGGCGCGATCCTCATCCATCCCTTGCCGCGCGCAGGCGAGATCGCTCCAGAGGTGGACGATTCGCCGCACGCGGTCTATTTCAAGCAGGCCGGCTACGGCGTCCTCGTCCGCATGGCGCTATTGAAGCTTCTCTTAGGCTAGCTTCCAGCCTATCGGCAGGCGTTTCGCCGGATCGGCATGGTAGCCGAAGGGGCGGATGTCGGCGCCGTCGGCCGTGCGGACAAGCGAATCGACCGTCCAGGTTTCTTTTTTCAGCGTGATCTTCTCTTCGTTCGCCGGCAGTCCGTAGAAGCGGGGGCCATTAAGCGACGCGAACGCCTCAAGGTTTTCAAGCTGCCCCTCTTCCTCGAATACTTCCGCATAGAGCTCGAGCGCCGCGGGGGCCGTAAAGACGCCTGCTGCAGGCTTCTCAGCGTGCTTCGCTGGTTCGGGATGCGGCGCTGAATCCGTACCGAGAAAGAAATGCGGATCACCGGATGTCGCCGCACCGCGGAGCGCCTTTTGATCGGCTTCACTCTTGATGACCGGCATACAGTAGAAATAAGGAGAATGCGCGCTCGCTTCGACGTCGTCCTTGTTCAGGATGAGGTGATGCACGGTGATCGTGGAGGCGAGCCGGCCGCTTTGATCTCCCCGCACGAAGTCGATGGCGTCTTTCGTGGTTGCATGCTCAAGGACTATCTTGAGAGAAGGGAAGTCCTTCAGAAGGTGCGGGAGAGTCGAATCGAGAAATACTTTCTCTCTATCGGCGAGCGCAACATCGTTTCCTGCAGCGTCTTTGAGTGCTTCGCCATGAACCAGGAGCGGCATCCCGGCTTCCTGCATCTTCGCGAGCACCGGATATGCTTTCGAAATATCACTAACGCCGTTCGCGGAATTCGTGGTCGCTCCCGCCGGATAGAGCTTCACCGCCACCGCGATACCGTCGATAAAGCCTTTCGCTATCTCATCGGGCGATGAATCATCCGTAAGGTAATAGGTCATTAAGGGTGTGAAGCCGCTCGTACCCGCGGCTTTGCGGATGCGGTCGCGATAGGCGAGGAGGCGTTCCGTCGTCGTGATCGGGTCAGGCGAGAGGTTCGGCATGACGATCGCGCGCTTGAAGACGCGTGCCGTGAAGGGGAGTACTGCCTCGAGCATCGCACCGTCTCTGATATGTACGTGCCAGTCGTCCGGCTTCCGGATCGTCAGCGTATCCATTTTTTCATTGTACCTTCCTCATCACGATATGCACTATCTCCCGCTCGCATGCCGGCGCGAGGAGTAGCATGAAGGAGAGCGTATGCGTTTCGAATCAGGACCGAGGACTCCTCGATCGAACCAAAACCGCCAGAAGCACGTCGGCAGCCTTTCGATCGAGCATCAGCCGATCGTCGGAGGCGAGCTCTATTCGGTAGGGATGCCCCGGATCCCAGGCACATTCGATGTACTGGTGTTATCCGACGGGGAAACCGAGCATCTGAATCCCACCCCGAGTTTCTCATCCCACATACCTCGTCAGTACCAAGCAGGCTCTCCGGAAGGAGGGCCGGTTTTTTTGACGAAGGGTACGAGCGTACAGTGGGCAAACGTTGACGCACTCGTTCGCGGGATGCATAGCCGAAGGATGGCGCAAGAAGCACAGAGGAGAGATCGGAACGACTGAGATTTGATTTTCCCTAGATTCATTGTAGGATTCTTCGACAATGAAAGGAGAAGGATGGATAGGTCCGATACGCGAGAGAACGGGAAACGGAAGTGTTCTCTATGGGATCGAATATCGAGGAAAGGATTTCTTCCGGTTTGAGGTCAGTCCAGTAGGGATCATGAGATCGCTCGGCATAATCAGTCGAAACGTCATGGATATTCCCCCGACAATAAAAAGCTTGGCAGGGATCAAGGTGGCAGACCACGCGCGGACCTTCAGGGAAGCGAATCGTTGATATCCTCAAAACCTTTCTTGTTATACTGGCCTGATGTCGGATTCGGGCCTTTCTTTATATAGGAAATACCGGCCGCAGTCGTTCAAGGACGTCCTCGGCCAAGACCACGTCGTAAAGGCGCTCCAAGGTGCTTTGAAAGAAAAGCACCCTGCGCACGCGTACCTATTCGTCGGCTCGCGAGGCACGGGCAAGACTTCGGTCGCGCGCATCCTCGCGCGCGAGCTCGGCGCATCGGAGCGCGATATCGTCGAGATGGACGCCGCCTCGAACACCGGCGTCGACAACATCCGAGAACTGCGCGAAGCCGCGTTCGTGATGCCGTTCGAGTCGGCGCGGAAGGTATATATCATTGACGAAGTGCACATGCTCTCGAAGGGCGCGTTCAACGCCTTCCTGAAGCTCCTCGAAGAGCCGCCGGAGCATGTCGTTTTCATATTGGCGACGACGGAGCTCGAGAAAGTGCCTGACACCATCCAGTCGCGCTGTCAGGTATTCACCTTCAAGAAGCCCACGCAGAAGGTGCTCATCGAGATGGTGACGCGCGTCGCGAAGGCCGAAGGGTTCACGCTCGAGAAGGCCGCCGCCGAACTCATAGCGCTCCTTGCCGACGGTTCCTTCCGCGATGCGCACGGGATCCTTCAGAAGATTCTTGCATCTTCCTCAGACAAAAAGGTCTCTGTCGAAGAAGCGGTGACGGTGACGGGCGCGCCGCGCCTCGAGCTCATACAGCAGGTCATCGAGAGCCTGAATGCGGGAAAGGCTGACGGCGCACTTAAGGCGATAGGCGAGGCGGTCGCCGCAAACGCTGACATGAATGTCTTCGTGATGCTACTCGTCGAACGCCTGCGCATCCTTCTCCTTCTTCGTTACGCGCCCGAATTCGGAACAGAGGTCGCGAGCGATATGACGGATGTAGACAGAGAGTTTCTCGAAACGCTCGCGAAAGACAAGGCCTCCAAGATCAATTCGGAAACCCTGCGCAAATGCCTCGTCGCTTCGATGGAAACGACCCGCGCGTCCATCCCGCAGCTTCCCCTTGAACTCGCGATGATGGAGCTCGCCTCGTCGATAGGCTAACGTTTATCGTGGGTCGCCAGATAGAGCTCCGTGTAGACGCTATCGCGGAAACGAGCGACGTCATGAAGCATTGAGCCCCCAGGATAGAGATCGGAAGGAGCGAATTTCGCTGGGCATTGCAAGACCAGATTCGTTTTGTCGTAGTAATGCGGCATTCGTACACGCTCTTCCCGTTCTGCAAGCGGCAGAAGCTTGGGATTGTAAATAACCTTCCGAGAAGATGGATCGAACACATACGCAAGCTCACCGCGCGCAGTCGCTTCTCGCAGCGCTTCTTCTCGAGAGGCAGATTGTATGGCGAGTCCGTCTGCCGGAGCCAATATGCCGCGTCGCGAATCAGTCATTATCTTTTCAAGCTGTTCTCGAGATAAACCAGGATAATCTCTCGTCCAATCGAACGTCTCGCGTCCCGCGCTTGTGAATGTCCTCTCGAGTATCGACGGTTCTTCCCGATCTCCACCGGTTATCAGTATCGAATAGGCGCGATAGAGCATATACATCACCGCCATTGGATCGTGATTGTCTTTTTCATATCTTTGCTTTAAGCCAGCAAGCCAGGCGCCGAAAAGATCATTCGTCGTCGTAGCGATGAACTGTTGGCCGGCATTGAGATTGTCCTGCAGATCTCCTTTGAAAGGAGGATCGATGAGGCCGTCCGATTCGGCCTTATCGAGGTCGAATCTCTTGTCGGCCTTGACGAACCTGCGGACAGTAGGGAGGCTATGAGCCCAGAGGTCGCCGATAAGTTCGCGTGCGGAATGATGTACCGCGCATTTCGTCTCCTCTGTCAGTTCATAGCCGATGGGCATTCCCATGCGACCGGCGATATTCGCCGTCATTTCTGCCCCAGTAAGGAGGCTATTGGCCGTAGATTCCAGATAGGCAGGACTGAAATGTTCGGCTGCGAGCCTTTTGAGATTGATATGCCTACAGCCTTGCAGCTGCTTTTCCAATGAAGATGTCCTCATAGCTCGGATTTTGATTCTGCTAAACAAGCGAGAGAATGTCAAACCGGGCCTTCGTCGTATGGGGAGTGCTAGCATGCCCGCATGTGGATCCTGTTCGCGTTCGCGGGGCCGGTCTTTTGGGCGCTTTCGACGCATGTCGATAAATATCTTGTCGAGAAATACTTCAAGGACAGCGATACGGCCGTTCTGATGGTCTTCACGGCGCTCATCGGCCTTTTGATGTTGCCGTTCATCTGGTTTTTCGATCCGCGGGTCATCGCTCTCGACTGGATCTCGATACTCGTCATGGCCGCGTCCGGTATCTTCTACATGGGCGCGATGCTCTTTTACCTGCAGGCCCTCCAAGGAGAAGAAGCGTCCGTCATCGCGCCGCTGTTCCAATCATCAGTGATCTTCACGTTCATCCTCGCGTTCATCTTTCTCCATGAGACGATCACCTGGATTCAGGCGTTCGGCGTTCTCCTGATCATCGTCGCAGCGCTCGCGCTTTCGGGAGGATTCAGCTTGAAGCGTCGGAAATTCAAGATGCGGATGCTGTTTCTCATGCTCGCCGCGACCCTCGTTCTCGCGCTCTCGACCGTCATCTTCAAATTCTTCGCGGTGAATGATTCGTTCTGGGGCACGACGTTCTGGACTTTTGCGGGCGAGGCGCTCTTCGGTGCGGCCATACTCGCGATACCGAAATACCGGAAGCAGTTCTTCGAGCTCTTCCGTATCCATCCCGGACCGATGGTCACGGTGAACGCCGCGAACGAGCTCATCAATCTCGCAGGTGCCTTGGGTGTGAGGTTCGCGTCCTTATTCGCGCCCGTCGTCATCGTTTCGGCCATAGCATCGACGACAACGCTTTTCGTATTCTTCTTCGGCATCCTGATAACGCTCATCATGCCGAAATTCGGAAGGGAAGACCTGTCGCGAAAGAACCTCATCCAAAAGGGCATCGCCGCGGCGCTCGTCGCGGTCGCTATCGTACTTATAAATCTCACCGGCGCCTCTTCTTACTGAATCCGAGAAGAGATGATACGTTATATACGTATTTGGGGAGTCGTCTAATGGTAAGCAGGGCTTTCCATCTGCGCTCGCTCGGGAATGCAAAGCGCTCTTTAACATACCTATTTCGTGCGCATCGCTGGGGAGTCGTCTAATGGTAGGACAGAGGCCTTTGAAGCCTTTAATTGGGGTTCGAATCCCTGCTCCCCAGCAATGCGCAGGAAAAGAGCGCTTTGCATTCCTCTCGCTCGCTTGATGGTAGGACCTCGCTTTTGAAGCCTTTAATTGGGGTTCGAATCCCTGCTCCCCAGCAAATGCGCAGTACCGTCCGCTTCATGGAGGCAAAGATTCAAGTGATGGAGAGTAAATGAGGATTCAGGTTCTCTTATGTTGCATTCGCTCCGAATGGGATAGTATGAATGGGTGGATCATCCCCAGCAGGGGTTAGACCCCCTCCTCTCTGAGGCGATCATAGGCACGATACGCGAGCCTATGGTGGTACTCAACGGAGACCTGCGCGTCATCATGGCAAGCAGAGCCTTTTACGATAGATTTCAAACCGATTATAAAGACGCGCACGATAAGCTGTTCTACGAATTAGGGGATGGGCAATGGAATATTCCGGCATTGAGAACCCTCCTCGAACAGGTTATCCCTCAAAAGAAGAACGTAGAAGACTATGAGATTCGGCATACGTTTAAAGATCTGGGCGAGCGCGTCATGATCATTAATGCGCGAGAGATTAACTATGAAAATGGTCAGAAGAAGATGCTTCTCTCCATCCAGGATGTCACTGACAGAACGAGGCTTATGCATCAGAAGGATACGCTCCTCAAGGAAATGCGTCATCGTATCGCCAATAGCCTGCAGCTCATCGCGAGCATCATTCTCCTTAAAGCCGGAAGCGTACGTTCGGAAGAAAGCAAAAAACATCTGGAAGACGCACACGACAGGATATTGTCGATCGCCACGGTGCAGCGGAATCTCGATCCTACCGGCGACGATTCTGAGGTCCCGGTCGTAGTCTATCTCACTACTCTTTGCCAGAGCCTCGCAAGATCAATGATCGGAGACCGTAAACCCATACAGCTCAGCGTGCACGGGGGAGAGGGAGTCGTATCGCCGGACGATGCCATCGCGCTGGGACTCATTACTGCTGAGCTTGTCATCAATGCTTTAAAACACGCTTTTCCAAAGGGAAAGGGCACGGTGCAGGTTGCCTACGAAAGCGGGGTCGGGCGCTGGATGCTCACCATCGCTGATGACGGAGTGGGATTAGCGGCAACCGCAAAACCCGAAAAGGACGGCCTCGGCACGAACCTCGTCGAATCCTTGGCGAGTCAATTAGATGCACGGGTGAAGAGGGAAAGCACGTCGCATGGCACCACCATATCTATCATGTACCCTCGCGTGACGACGGCTTCAGCTGCATAAAGCCGGAATGGCTTCTTAGTTCGCGGTTCCCTCAGGTATGCGTGCCGTATAGACGATGAGCCGCTGATCATACGTCTTCTTGCTCTTGAGCCAGACGCCAGCGCAGGTCACTAAGTTAAGATATGCGCCGTCGTTTTTTTTGAAGAGTTCGTCGAGGGGGACTTGGTCATACGGGTACACGGCGATGCGAATGACCCGGAAACGTATCGTTCCGGCCGCAGCGGTGTCGACATCAACTTCGTCGCCGATACGGAGATTTCCAAGGTGCTTGAAGACTCCGGAAAGCGCGAGCGCATTATCGAGGTGACCTGCAATAACTGCGCTCCCGGTTCCTCCCGGTTGAGGCCCGAGCTTGTACCAGGCAACATCAGTGAAATTGCTCGGGATGCCCATCAATCCCGCGCTCGTTCTTCCAACCTGCTGGATCTTCGCATCGACCTGGAGAGCGACAATACGAAGCCGGAGGGGGATGGTGCTCGTACCTTCCGTCATGACGCTCCCGAGAGGGGTGGCGAGCAATGTGCTGCCCTCCGCGAGCGTATCCCGGAGAATATAGAGGATGAGCCCGAGAGCGACAAGGAGAGTCACGCCGAGGGCTAACATCAGGGACTGCAGATAGGTGATTTTTTTCATATGTGCAAATAGGCAATGGCGAGATACCACTGCCTATTGTGCATATGCCGTAAGAGCTACTGTACCCGCCTTCGCGAGATAAAGAACGCGCTCAAGCCGGCAAGGAGTGAAACAATAATGATGGTGAGGATCTGAGGCAGCGGGTCACCTCCTAGTCCGGTGGAGGGAACGCCGGGCGAGGGATCGAACACGGTACCTTCACCGAGGTTGGTGTTGGTGGTGCTGGTTCCGAGAACCAATCCGCCTCCGCCGGATGAACCCGGCGTTATGATGCCACCCTGGCCTCCTCCGCCGCTCCCGCCTCCTCCACTTCCGCCGCCAGAACTGCCTCCGCCGGTCACGGTGCCCGAGATAGTGCCGGAGCCCCCTGTCACTACCGTTCCTGAGATAGTGCCGGAGCTCCCGGTAACTACCGTGCCGGAGACGGTGCCAGAACCGGTCGAACTCGCTGCTGGCACGACGGTGCCGCTCACGGTACCCGTTCCTCCGCTCACGCTTCCGGAAGAGCTCAGGGTACCCGTCACCTCTGAAGCGCTCGCGACCGCGGGGACGTACGCGAAGAGCGCAAAGAGGAGGACAGTGCCTATTACAGAATTTCTAAGAATGTGTGTCATGAAGTTGTTCGTTGTTACTACCCGTTATTCGCTTCTGAGGCCGTAGCTTGTGGTATAGGAACCATTCGACGTGCCCGAAGGAATGCGTACTTCGACAAGGATCTGCGCCTGGATACCCGGAGTTGCCGGGTCAAGATCTCCGGTGAGATGCAAGTCCGGAGTAGTGTAGGTATCCGCGGCAATCAGCGTGATTGTCGCGTTGCCATTATCGGCTTGAGCGGAAGAGATGCGCATATTATTCGCGACCGGGAGCGTATTTGAGCCGCTCAGCCAATCAGAGAATTTCATCGCTACGTTCGCCTCATTGCTCGGTATGGTGATGTTGAAGACATACTTCCATCCGTTTTCATAAGTATTATCGGCAGTGCCGGATGGTTTCGTCATCGCGACGCCCGTGACCGCGAGCGGAGTGGAGCTTCCTGTCGAGCTCGTGGTGAACACCTGATCCGACGAAGTCGCCGTCCCTCCTCCGTTCGTGGACTGAACCATGTAATGGTAGACCGTGCCCTCAGTAAGGGCGGTCAAGCCGAACGAATGAGTCGTAGATGCCACTGCATTGACGAGGGAAGTGGATCCATAGGAAGTGGTCGTTCCATAGAAGACTTGTCCCGTCGCCGCAGCGTCCGTATTCCATCTGACAGTCGCCGTCGATGTAGCCGTCGAGGATGCGGATACGTTAGAGATGACGGGGGCCGTGTTCGCGCACGAGCCGTTCAGGTCAGAAGAAGCAAGCCAGGAGCTGAAGGTTACGCCCGTAGTTACCGGCGACCCAGAGCCAGGACCCACCGGTCCCGGACCGTTCGCCGCGCCCCACCAGTTGCAGGACGCGTTCACGTTCCCGGTATATCCGCTTTCATTGCCGACACCGTATGTGGAATCGCTTGAAACATCGTTTCGCGTGATAGTGAGACCGCTCGTGCCTCCCAAGCCGTATCCCGCATCTTCAATACGAATGCCATGAGAACCGCCCGTGATGACGTTTTTGCTCACGCTCACGTTCGTATCGGCGCCGCTGAAAGAGATGCCCGTAGCATCTGCGGCCGGGGTGATGATGTTGTCATGTATGCTGCCTCCCGTGAGGCCGATCGCATATATGTCCGAGAAGGCATTATCGTGGAAGCTGTTGTTCGAGACCGTAATGTCAGTATGAGCTCCTGCGCCCGTCGCCTGAAGGAGTATAGGATTTCCCGCCGTATCGTTCTTGAATTCGTTGTCATTGATAGTGAGTCCGGTCGTGTGGTCGGCGCTGACGCTTGCAGAGCCCGCACCTGTACCGGTCTCATTATTGCCGTCGAATAGGTTGCCCTGAATGAGGCATGTTCCGCCGCATTGGGCCCACACGCCAAAGGCGTTATGCGTTATGAGGTTGTTGATCACGCTCGAATTAGTAGTTCCCGACTGGCTCCAAATGCCTGCGTCCAAGCTTCCGTTGGAACCGTTCTCTACCGTGAAGCCGTTGATAGTGACTCCGTTCGCGGTTACAGAAAAAGGAGTGCCGGTATCGGTTCCGTCGACGATGGATTCCGCGGCGCGCGTGGATGTCGCTGCGACATCCGCATTCGCTCCGTTCAAGACCACCGAACGATTAACCACAACGTGCTCGGCGTACGTGCCGGCGGCTACGGTGACGGTCGTGCATGTCGCGTCGTCTACAGCCGACTGAATGGTCGGGTAATCGGCGCTCGGCACCGCACAGAGGGGGCCGACAGCGTGAACAGGCGAAGCGAGGAAAGCGAAGCTTCCGACGGTCAACGCCATTAAGACAAGGATTGCCGCGGATATACCGCGCGAATTTTTAAGTATGGCGTTCATGCGAATTAAGACTATAAATAACTGCCGCCCAGCTCACGGGGTGAGTCGGGTAATTATGCGTAATGGAGGAGTTGGGCCTTTATATTTATGGCCTGACGCTTCGTATTCTTACAGATAGGGCGTGGGGAACAGATGAGGGAGGGGAAGCGGTCGCCCGTTAACGGATGCCATATTATTCAGAAATGTTGCTTTATGTATATCCTTCGATGTTCGGATGGTTCTCTCTGCCGGGGAGATGTCCAATGGTAGGATAGAAGCCTTTGGGGCCTTTAATTAGGGTTCGAATCTCTGCTCCCCAGCCCATGAAAATATCTTCCGGAACTGTCCATACGTTGCCTGCAGACCTGAAGAGGGCGCTTCTCGCGTCTCCGAAAGCGCATTCGAAATGGGAAGACATCACGCCGCTCGCGCGGAACGAGTGGATCTGCTGGACCATCTCGGTCAAGCAGGAGGCGACGCGGAAGGATCATGTGCGACGAGTCGTTTCGGAGCTGATCGACGGGATGCGCCGGCCCTGTTGCTGGATAGGGTGCGTTCATCGCGCGGATAAGTCGGTGAGCCGTTCCGTACAATGGGTGCTCAAGAAACGATCTAAGGCGAAATAGGATCAGATGAGGGCACTCGGAAACAAGCTGCTGATCCTCGGCGTAAGCGCATCGGGGAAATCAACCTTCGCGCGTAAGCTTGCGGAGAAACTGAAACTCCCGCGCATCCATGCGGACGCCATCATGTGGCGTCCGGGCTGGCACTACATCGGGGATGAAGAAACGGCAAAGGTCCTGGAAATAGAAAGCGCGAAGCCGGAATGGATTATCGAAGGCTATATCGTAAAACAGGCCCGTCCCGCTGTTTTTGAGCGAGCCGATACGATCATCTATCTCCACTATCCGCGGTATGTCGCGGCCTGGCGCTACCTTGAGCGGGCATGGAAACATCGTAAAGAGCCTCGTCCGGAATTACCGGGCAATCCCGATGAGTTCAAATGGGAGACATTGAAGAAGATATGGAACAGGCTGGAAACGCGTAATGTCGATAGGTTTATTAGCCAGATGCCGAATCAGGAGAAGGTGATCAAACTGCTCTCTCCGCACGAAGCGGATAAGTTTCTGCAAGGATAAGCATTTTTTTCGCGCAGCTTTTGATTTTTTAATGAACTGATGGTATAATCAAAACACACATGAAAGATTTTAGAAATGGATCGCGTTTTGGAGGCGCTAGAAGCGGTGGCGGCTTCAAGAAGCCGGGGTTTGACCGCGGCGCTCCTCGTGATGGCGGAGGATTCGGAGGAGGATCGAGCAGGGGGCCGGTAGAGCTTTTCCAAGCAACCTGCGCGGATTGCGGA